>ERZ1669250.153-NODE-153-length-36514-cov-17.747278_pt1 | contig 36514 bp, 38 predicted proteins | sample MGYA00579295_ERZ1669250 | MGnify/ENA primary metagenome ERZ1669250 (study PRJEB41166, sample SAMN08046056) | hot springs metagenome | biome: hot spring; feature: acid hot spring; material: thermophilic sediment; isolation source: thermophilic sediment from acid...
GCAATAACTGCATTGGCCCTCGACATACCACTTAGTATCGAGCTAGCGGGAAACATGGGCTTGGGAAGATCTCTATGGAATGATGCTATAAAGGGTATAGATAATGACTTTATTAGGAAGTATGATGACTTTAGGGATTTCGTTAGGAATAACTTCAACATCGAGAGTGCGTATAACTACCTATTAATGATGTTTAGGAAATCATAGCTTAGGTAAGTAATTCTTTAGAAAGTCGACAACACCCTTACCACTTGGCTTCTCAAGAATTATCTTAGCCCTCCTCTTAAGTCCGTCAGTAGCGTTAGACACTGCAACTCCATAACCAACTACATTCATCGCATCAATGTCCGTATCGCTATCACCAACGTAAACAACCTCATTACAGGATACACCAATTACACCACATAGGTACTTAATAGCTGTAGCCTTACTTGAATTAATAGGCTGCAGATGCAGTGCATAACCACTATGGGAAACCCTCACCTTACCATCTAAGTTCATTTTCCTCAATTCAGCCTTAACAACCTCCACTAACTCATTAGGATCCCTAGGCGCCCATAGTGTTATGTCGAACTTCCTATAATTAAATTGATATGTAGGTCTCAAGCCTGGTATTACCTTCATAAGCCTTAACGCAATGTCCCTTAAATTTAGGTCTTCACATAGTTCATGAACTTCACCTCTATAATCCACTAAGCACCCATTCTCCGCAATAAGTGGTGATCCTCTAGGCAATCCTATGTAGCGTGATAGTGCTTGCGTCACTATTAAGGCGTTACCAGTCACGAGACCAACGACATACTTGTTCACAACATCCTGCACTGCTGCAATGGCATCTGGATCAAAAGCCTCCGTATTCCTATCCTTCGTTAAGGTGCCATCAATATCGAGTAACACAAGCCTAATCATCAAGCCTCCTAATTACCAACCCTTAATTTACCTTTGCATAACAATAACCTCCCTAGGCCTAACGGCTTCATCCCACCTGAGGTTCATTAATGCGTTTTCATCATGGTAATAAGTCCAGTTCTTAACCCATTCACCAGTCACTAGGTAAACCACGAATGTTGTAGCCATTAATTCATGCTCATTTAAGGCCCTTATCAGGATTGCCGTTAATAATGTCATGGTTATAGATGATGAAGCAACAATATAAGATAAGAAGTTATACAGTGTAGAGTAGAGAGGTATTGCTAAAATTGCGAGGATTATAAATGGTAAGATTATTAGAATAATTGGTTCGAATCTCTTCGGCGCCAATTTAAATAGCAATGATGGAGGCCTTTGATAAAGTATGTGGTGAAATATCTCATGCACTAAAACCCTACCAAGTAGGGGCCTTGGCTTTTTCATAAGTTCTGTGGAAACATACACTATGGATACTGGCTTACGAGGTACGTATACGGCGTATGCCCCGAAGAATTCCGTCATAATATCAGATACCATAACCTTTATTGGATCATATCCACAATTAGTTAATGATTTATTTATTTCATTAACAAATAATTGAAAATTAAGATCCCCATTTTCAAATTCGTAGAGAATAAACCTCAATTTATTAATGATATCCTTATATCGAATGATCCAATCGGGCCTTCCCTTCATTATTTCACCATATTTTAACTATAGATACCTATATTTAAACCATAGTAAAATATATCCAACCTGCACCCTACCTTACCTTTTTAAAGACGAGCATATAATGATAAGGAGAAACCTCGGCATAACCCTCCCTAACAAAGCCCTCCCTACTGAAGTACTGCTCAACCTCATCAGGACTTAACTTAAATGGTGGCCCAAAAACCACGTCCTTCTTAAACTCAATAATTAATAACCTACCGCCAGGCTTCAAGATCCTACTCACTTCCCTAACGGCTGCCTCCTTATCCTCAATGTCATGAAACACATTGGACATAAATGCTAAATCAATACTATTGCTTGGTATTGACGCCCTTGTAATGTCCTCATTAAGTATGACCACATTTCCATAGTTACTAAAGTTCCTACGAACCTCATTAATAGCCGCTTCATCAACATCAACACAGTAAAGCCTTGATGCATAGTCCTTAAAGAAGTTACAGTAATAACCACTCCCGCAACCTAGGTCGGCAATCGCCATACCATTACTTACATAGGGCTTTAGGAAGTCGTATGTTTCAAAACCCTCTATATGTCTATGATGGCCGTGATGCCCGTAATGACCATGATGCTCACCATGCGTTGGCCCCTGCGCCTCAGTTAGTTTACCCTCAATAAAGGCCTTGATTGCATCCTCGACACGTCCCTCAAATATATATATCCTAATGCCCTTCTCAGCAGCCCACCTATAGCCTGGAGGTCCTATTTCGGAGAGTATTACCGTGTTAATTCCACGATCAAGCAAACTCCTCAACATGAACACACCCCTTATCTGCTGTGCATACCTTGCTGGGTTCTCATATCGCTCAATTAATTTGTAGTTGCCATGATCCTCAACCTCAACTATCCAAACTTCATCGCCTTCACCAGGTCCAGACACGAAACCATTACTCACGGATATTGCTATTTTCATAACCGATATCGAACTCGATTACTAATTTAAAAAGGTTACGCGCAATGCCACGAAATAGGTAACAAGTAGGTTTGATTTAAAAACCCCTTGACAATACATTATCGAGAAGTATGTTCTCTCCACAGGTATATGGATATGATAGGGCCATAACAATATTTAGTCCAGAGGGTGAGTTATACCAAGTTAGGTATGCTGGTGAGGCTGTTAAGAGGGGTTGGGCTACCATTGGTATTAAGTGCGTTGATGGTGTTGTGCTTGCTGCAGAGAAGAGAAAGGTAAGTTCCCTAATCGACCTGGGTAGTATTGAGAAGGTTTATATGGTTGATGATCACGTGGGCATAGCAGCATCGGGCTTATTGTCGGACGCCAGGGTACTTATTGAGTATGCTAGGCAGGAGGCCCAGACACATAGGTTGCTCTATGATGAGCCCATAGATGTTGAGTTATTGACCAAGAGGATTAGTGATCTTAAGCAGATGCATACGCAATACGGTGGTGTAAGGCCCTTTGGTGCTGCATTGATTGTTGGTGGTGTTGATAAGCATGGACCAAGGCTATTCCAGACAGACCCAGGCGGTATATACTTCGGCTTCTACGCGGTTGCCATGGGCGCCGAATCATCGAGAATAACGGAATTCCTCGAGAAGGAGTATAAGTATGACATGGGTGTTAATGATTGTGTAAAACTCGCAATCAGGGCATTAAGCCTAGTCCTTGAGGCACCCGAGCCTGATAGGCTAGAGATAGGAGTTATCGATGTTAAGACCAAGTTATTTAGGAAGTTAACAATAGATGAAGTAAGTAAGTATCTACAGGAGATTAAGGGATCTTCTCAGTCACAATCCTCATAACAAGCCCTTACAATGCAAGTACCATTAAATTAACCATGAGAATTATGGTGAATGCGGAATTCCCAAGGGTTAGATTCAATTGCATAATGTGTGGTGAGTGCTGTAGGCGTTATTGGATACCTGTGACGCATAGGGATGCGGCTAGGATTACGAAGTATGTAGGCATGAGACCTAGGGATTTCCTGGCATTATTTCCTAAGGACATGGCTGCTGATTGGGATGAACCAGTAATAAGGCTTAGGGATGGTGAGTACTACCTCGTGCTTAAGAAGAGGCTTGATGGCACGTGCATATTCAATAAGTGGATCGATGATAAACTAATTTGCTCAATACACCCCGTTAAGCCTAACGTGTGTAGGTACTACCCATTCATCTATTGGCTTGATGGTAATATTGTAAAGTTCGAGGTTTACGATAAAGCACTTGGGTATTGCCCTGGCATTGGTAAGGGAGGCTATGCTAATTTCAGGGTTGAAATATCATCAATAGACGATGCAGTAAAGGCTAAGAAAGAGTTCAAGGAGGTTATTAATAAGTGGAATGAAATGGTTAGTAAGGGCTTGGTTAGTGGCACCCTCGAGGAATTTATGAATTATATAGAGCAGGTCGTTGATGAGCATTCCCGTAAAAATTCATAAATATTCCCTTCATTAATTAGCACTCGAAGGTAATATGCCAATTAAGGAGGGGGATTACGTATTAATCGTTGGTGATAGTGTTAGATCAGTGGTTAGGATTGTTAAGGGTTCTAGGATCAGTACGATAAGGGGTATCATAAATACTGATGATGTGATAGGCCGTGAATATGGTACAGTGATAAAGACAAACCTGGGTTATAACATGGCCTTATTAAGGCCGTTGATCACGGATATCCTCCTAGAAAAGGCCAATAGGATCACTCAAGTAATATACCCCAAGGATGCTGCTCAAATAATAATTAATACCGGCATAGGCCCTGGCAGCAGGGTTGCAGAGGCAGGTGTTGGTAGTGGATTCATGACCGCAATGCTTGCCTATTATGTGAAACCTAACGGTAAGATTTACGGATATGACAAGAGGGAAGATTCAATAAGTGTTGCGAGGAAGAACCTTGAAATGCTTGGCCTTATTGACTGGGTTGAGTTACGCTTAAGGGATGTAACTAATGATGGATTCCTCGAGAGGGATTTAGATGCCGTGGTTCTAGACATGGGTGATCCGTGGAATGCAATACCCAAGGCAACAGAGGCCCTAAGATCAGATGGAGTTCTAGTCGTGTACGTACCCACAGTGAATCAAGTGCTTAAGGTTCTCAATGCAATGAACAAAATTAACTATGTCGATATTAGAATGTTTGATGTCATGGTTAGGGAATGGAAGACCGAACCCACTGAGGTTAGGCCACAGACGTGGATAAACGCCCACACCGGTTACTTAATAATTGGTAGAAGGACAATCATGCCGGTAACTCAACCGGCCAAGTAATTTCTTCATTATTATGTAAACAATTTCGTAGTACCAAGGTAGCGCAAGTACAAGCTCAACATTGGCAATCCCCAATAACCAACCTGCAATCACGTCCAACGGCCAGTGAACACCGACGTAAATCCTACCATAGGAGACAAGCAGTGCCTCCGCGGTTAGGGGTAACGATATGTACCAAGGCAATGTCATTATCGCCGAGTACGCCCCAGTGCTAACGATCAATGCGTGGCCTGATGGGTATGAGGAGTCTGGCTGCTCATGAATCAATGGCACTATATGCAGTACTAGAAATGGCCTTGGCTCGTATAGTACGTGCTTCATTAATTCACCGAGTATTAGGCTTATCACGAAGGCCGAAACCATGAGAACACTGACCCTCCTGTACCTACCGCCGGAGTACCAGAGTATCAGGGCCACAGGTATCCAGAAGAACGCCCTACCATAATCATCAATGCTAATCACCGTTAGTAACGGCGTTAATTGAGGTAACTTATTATTAAAAATTGCGAAGAATAAGTAGGTATTTAGTGAGGTGCCCTCTCCACTTGTAACTACATAGATCGTTAATAGGATATAGAGCAGGTATAGCGTTAGTGCGATGTAGAGGTGTTTACGCTCAACCCTAAAATTCATTAAACACGCCGTAAACGCCAAATCTTATTAGTATTACTCTCAGCATAATTACCCAGGGCATAAGGTTTAATTTCACTTAATCCTCCATAAACCGTCGATAATGCCCGTCAGGATAGCTGTTGTTGATAAGGACCTATGCCAACCAAGGAAGTGCAGCCAAGAGTGCATTAGGTTCTGCCCAATAGTTAGGGGTGGTAAGAGGGCAATATACATGGATGAGCAGTTGGGTCATCCTGTCATAACAGACCTATGTACAGCCTGCGGTATATGCATTAGGAAATGCCCCTTTGAGGCAATAACCATTGTTAACCTACCAAGTGAATTAGGCGAGGACTGCGTTCATCAGTATGGCCCCAGTGGCTTCAAGCTCTTTAGACTACCCATGCCCAAGTTGGGGAGGGTGCTTGGAATAATTGGCCAGAATGCCATGGGTAAGACAACAATAGCCAAGATACTTGCTGGCGAATTAATGCCGAATCTATGCACTAATGCGCAGACTTCCGTGGATGATGTCATAAGGTTTTTCAGGGGCACGGAGTTACAACCCTACTTATCAAAGCTCTATAAGGGTGAGATTAAGGTTGTTCATAAGCCTCAATATATCGAGTTAATACCCATGTATGTTAAAGGTACGGTTAAGGACGTGTTAATGAAGATAAGCAGTGATGAGGGTAATGTCATGAAGATTGCAGAAAAACTAAATCTGATGTACCTGCTTGATAGAGATGTTAGTAAGTTAAGTGGTGGTGAACTTCAGAGACTCGCTATTGCTGCGGCATTACTTAGGAATTCGGATACGTACATATTCGATGAACCAACAACGCACCTAGACATTGTTGAAAGACTAAGAGTTGCTGAGGCAATTAAGGACACTGCTAGTGGTAATAAGTACGTGATCGTTATAGACCACGATTTAGCCGTGCTTGATTACCTAGCCGATCAAGTGGTTATTCTTTACGGTAAGCCTGGCGCATATGGCGTAGTGTCCCACATGAGGGGCGCCAGGGAGGGTATTAACGAATACCTTAATGGTTACTTAACAAGTGAGAATATGCTAATTAGGAGAGAACCCATTAAGTTTAGGGTTAAACCAGCACCAAGGCCTATTCAAAGAGAGCACATATTACTTGAGTGGACTGACTTAACGAAGAAGCTTAGTGATTTTGAGCTTGAGGTTAAGGCTGGAGTCATACATAGGGGTGAGGTCATTGGCGTGCTAGGTCCCAACGGGATTGGCAAGACCACATTTGCTAGACTCCTTGTTAATGAGATAGAGCCTGATTCCGGCGTTGTGATTCCTCATGGTGAGGTCAGGATTAGTTATAAGCCTCAGTACGTTAGGGATTTAGCCGTTAAGTATGGTGATAAGACAGTTAGGGAGTACTTAGCCATGATAGCAGGTAATGACTTTAACTCAAGGATTATCTGGCCTGACCTGGCTAATGGATTATCATTAACTCCATTAATGGATAGGGAGTTATCAAGCCTAAGTGGTGGTGAGCTTCAAAGAGTCGTTGTAGCCGGGTCATTACTTAAGGATGCGGAGGTTTACCTGCTTGATGAGCCAATGGCTTACCTGGATATTGAGCAAAGAGTTAGGGTTGCGTCAGTAATTAGGAGGATAATTGAGGAGAGAGATGTGGTTGCTCTGGTGATTGAGCATGACATAACAATGATTGATTATTTAAGTACCTCGGTCATGATATTCCTCGGAGAACCAGGTAAGCATGGTATTGCAGAACCACCAACAGACCTAAGAACTGGTATGAATGAGTTTCTGAGGAGTCAGGATGTGACGTTTAGGAGAGAACCACAGGTAGGTAGGCCGAGAATAAACAAGAGGTACTCATACCTAGACCGCCTACAGAGGGAACTCGATGAGTATTATTACTATATGAGCACTGAGGAAAGTGAAGAGACAGGTAATCAATGACCTAGTTAGAGCTTAATAATAAGGATGTATAGTGACTTTGCTGTGGTTTCTATTGGTGTTGTTGGTTTGGGTCCTATGGGTCGTGCAATTGCCTACTACTTAGTTAGGCATACGGGTCATGTTGTTAATGGTTATGATGCAAGTGATGATGCAATCAATGAAGCTAGGAGGATTGGACTTAATAATGCTGTTAAGGCTGATGTTAGGGGCGATGAAACCCTTAAACGTATTGCCAGTGAGAATGACGTAATTATTAGTGCAGTCCCACAATCAATCGCTGATCAAGTAGTCCTTAGGATCCATGAGTTAGGTAAACCAGTGATTGACCTAATATTCATGTGGAAGTACGATGAGGAAATAGCTCGTAGGTTAAGCAATGGATCGATCATCATACCGGCCATGGGCTGGGCACCTGGGCTAACGAACCTACTGGCTATGGCTGCGGCTAATGAACTTGAGGTTGTTGAGGAAGTCGGCATACATGTTGGTGGTAACCCAGTCAGTCCAAAACCACCGCTTTACTACGAATTACTCTTCTCACTTGAGAGTACTATTGATGAGTATGTTAGGCCCGCAACAATTATTAGGGATGGTAAGGTGGTTAATGTCGAACCCCTTACCGAAATATTCCCATTCCAGACATGGCTCGTTAACGGTGATTTTGCCGAGTTCTATACTGATGGTCTAAGCACGTTATTAGTCACATTACCTAGGCACTTCAGGACTTTGAAAAACGCTTATGAGAGAACTATTAGGTGGAGGAGGCATTTGGAGGTTATGAGCGTTCTTAAGGATCTTGGACTTTTGAATGATATTGAGACTGCTAAGTACGTACTCTCCAAGTCATTGAAGACTGGCACTAATGACTTCTCAATAACGGTTGTTGAGGCTAGGGGTAAGATTAGTGGTGAAACTGCAATTGTTAGGTTCGAGGGTGTTGATTATGCCCAGGGTGACTTCACATCAATGGCTAGGCTAACTGGCTTCACAGCAGCCATCGTGGCAGATTTAGCAGCTAGGGGCGAAATAAAGGGTGAGGGACTAACACCGATCGAGGAGACATACATGAGGAATAAGGCCATACTAAACCAGGTAATAAATGAGCTTAAGAAGGAAGGAATAAAAATATACAAAACAAAGACAATAATAGGATAGCAAGGTTAATAAGGGCTGCTATTTTCCCTTAATTGAAAATGGTTAATTGGGCTAAATTAACGATACCACCATTAATGACAGGCATAGGCTATGCAATGATTGAGACAATGATACTACCAGAGCTCGTATACGCATTTCACCACGACCCATCAAACTCCTGGTACCTAGCCCTTGTTCATTACCACCCATGGTTGGGCATGTGGCTTTATAGGATTGGTGTGGCCATTGTACTTGCAATACCCTGGATAGCCTTTGGTGATTTCTGGCAGTGGTTATTCGCTGCGGATGTGGCTGTGTGGAGCGAGGATGCGATGTTCTGGCTCTTTAGTGGTCATATACCGCATTCATGGGGCTATATTAAGAACCTGCACATCTTTACGTATCCAACAATACCAATACATGGTGGATTACCACTTTATTACATACCAGCTGCAATAGTACTGTACATAAGTATAGTAAAGATAATGGAGGCAGAGAGGTTACGGAAAACCTAACCTAATGTCGTAATAATTCATCTCTCCTATTATTAATGGTCTCGGCAGGTTCAATATTCACTATCTCAATCTCATCAAGAGGCTTAACGCCGTAGGCCTCCCTAACCTCCCTAGGAATAGTAAACTGCCTAGAAGTGGCACGCCTATTCCTCAACAACTTAACTCTACTAATATTGATAATCCTACCCTCATGCCTAATAACCACATTAGCAAATAGGCTTTTCTCAATACCAAGGAGTTTCACGAGATTTGATGGTATCAGGACTTGGTTATTTATATAAACACGGGTCCTGTAGGGAAGCCCATTAACCTTTATCCCCCTATTCATGTCAAAAAATTGCCTTAACAAATCTAGATATAAAACATTCTATCTAGTTAACATAGTTCAAAAACGAAACAAGATCAAAAGAACAATAAAGATCAAGATAATAATAGTGACAAGACAAAAATGCACAAAAGAAACAAAACAACCAAAGAACAAGGAAATTTAACATTAAACCAACTAAAACCAAGGATCCTAAACAAAGCTTAATCTAAAATAACCATAAATTAAATGCCCTATCCTTATTGGGACTAAGTCCTTGACTGGTCAAACAAATACTAAGGGTCCCAAAAACTTAAAATTCCTATAAATCTACTCTCCGTCGGGCCCGTAGTCTAGCGGTTAGGATGCCCGCCTCACGAGGAAATCCCTGAGAACGCGGGAGATCCCGGGTTCAAATCCCGGCGGGCCCACCAATTACGTTCTTCCCTTTTCATGCACTTGAGAATTTAATATTCTACGTCTCTAACCTCTTGTATGAGTTCTATCCTGTCGTATAACGTTAATGACCCTTAGCCATTAAAAGTGTTATCTTTATTTACTTTAGTTCGTTTATTTAATTGATGACGAATATATACATGGGTCATAACAGTTGTTATGCTATTAATGAGGGTATGTACGTTGCGTCAGGGCCTATGGACTTAGGCAGGATTGCTGCGCATCTACTTCTTCATTTGAGAGACCTCAGGAGGGGGTGGACTTATGACCATGACTGCAATAGGATCACTATGGATAGGGATTTATTTGAGGCTAGGAGTAGGTATTTAGTGAAGATCTGTAGGGATCAAGGTTTAGATGATTGTGATGATGCTGAGATCTTGATTAATGAGGTTATCAGCACATTAAGATTACCCAAGTGGACTGAGGACCTGGCTAGTAAGTACATTGTTAGGGTTAGGTCAATTATTGATTATTCACATTAGTAATTCATCCAGGTCTATAATGGACTTATTCATTAATATACCATCAATTATAGCTAATGCCCTAATGCCATCAGTAATGTCTATGATTGGCCTCTCAATACCCCTTAAAACATTTATTACATGCATTAATTCCTGCCTTAATTGATCAGTACTCTCTATCATGTGCTTTGTTCCATTACGAATAAGTACCTTATTTAATAAGTCAGCCTCATAATACCTATTCCTTAATGTTACATGCATTTTCCTTATCCTAAATTCGTAATCCCAGGATACATGAAGGACATGTATAGAACCACCGATGCTAAGCATGAGCCATGCCGTACTAATGGGATCACCCCTAAGTACATTACCCAGGACCTTAACCTTATCCTCATTGACCATATTAAGCGCAAGATCTATATCGTGAATTCCAAGGTCAAGAAGCACATTGCCATATGATTGGGGATTACCTCTTAACTTACCAATCCTTATGGTCTCTACGTACATTGGCTTCTCATTACCAATATCATTAATTAAGGCCTTATATACGGGGTTAAACCTCTCAATATAACCCACAAAAACCCTTCTTCCGAGAGTCTTCGACTTACGGTATAAGTCCAATGCCTCACCTAGTTTCTCGGTGATTGGCTTCTCTACCAATAGGTCCATGTGATCCATGAGTTCGTTAGTAACTGTGTAATGAAGCCTTGTTGGTAATGCGATTATACCCAGGTCCGGCTTGCGTGGTATGGCTTCATGAAAATCGGTGAATACTAGATCGGCACCTTGATTCTTGGCAATGTCCAGCCTTTGCTTATCAATGTCTACGGCGTATATCTCCGTCACTAGATTCTCCTTCTTCAATTGCGTAAGCACCTTAATGTGGTTCAAGCCCATTGAACCAATACCAACAACAAGAACCTTCACATGATTTTAACTAGGTGCGCCCTAATTAAAATTAATCATCATCTAGGTACTATTTTCTTAACGAACTCGCTCTTCGAAGCTATTAGCAGTGTTGATACTGACTTAGGTACATAAACCGTATTAACATTAACTATCCTGGCAACCTTATTCTTAATGAGGTCATTATTAACATCATCAGCAAAGGCAAGCTCATCCATGTCTCTAAAAACCACGGGCTTATCTAATGACTCGAGATCAGCCCTCGTCACTGTTAATGACGAGACACCACTTATCATAACTACATCCCCAGCCCTAATCATGTTGTCAATGGCCTTAGATATGTTCTCTAGAGTCGCTATATACCTCCTGAGTGCCTCATTCACTATTTCACCCACTGTCGTACCTGTCTCCTTGGCTAACCTGCTTACCCTGTCATAAATGTCAGTACTTAATCCCCTAATAGTCACAGTCTTCCTCTCACTACTCTCCTCACTATTGCTAGAACTGCTAGACATGTTAATCAAGTATTTCAAATATTACTTAGTATTTAAATCTTTCTTTGAGTTAAAGTAATAAATTGAGAGTTGGTGGTATTGCCGAACAATGCAGTGCAGTGACATTGATATAATTGATAGGGGTGAGATTAAGGAGTACACGTGTGGAAATACTTCATTGGCAAGGCTACTAAGTCTTGGCAATGAGGAGAAGGTACTTAGTATAGACATGATTGCTCCATGGAGTTTACCAATCGATCAATCAATTAAGGTTGGTGATGTGCGGTTGATTTATCGAAAGGAGATCATTAATGGTCTTGAGTGGGAATTCGTAGGCTATGATGATGGATCACGCAGGGAATTAATATCTGTAAGAATATTATTAAGGGGGAACATTGAGGATTCAGTTATTAAAGAATTAATAATTAATGCCTTGAATATTTACATGAGGGAATCATGAGGCGATTCATATTAATACTAACGTATGTAAGCAATGATGAGGTTCAGGGATTAGTAAATAGGCATTTAACCGGTTTAGGACTTTCGGTACTACCCAACGTAGTTATTTCCTGGCTGCCTAAACAGGAGGTGGAGAGGAAGTTGTTGAGTGTTAAGGAGAAATTGATCGACATAATAGAGAGAGGCTTTGAGGGTGAATTCGCATATGCAATAATTGAGCTTACTGATGAACAATTTAAGGTGATTAGACCGTTAATAGTGAGGAAACTGGAGAACGATAGCCAAAGGCTAATTTCATGGGGTGAAGCCCTACTTAGGAGAATTAGGTCACAAAGAGGCGAGAAAATTAGGAGGGAATTCTCAAGATTTGATAGGGAGTATAGGCAATTGGTTTCGATACATGAGGTCTTTGATGTTAGTAATGAATTACTAAATAAGGTGATGGAACTAGCTAGGGAATTGAGAATTGAGTATGATAGGAGGAATAAATGATTGATTTAAAGAAATTAATTTTGATTTTTAATTGATTTTAACGAAAGAACTCACATGGTCACAACTTCATAATCCTTACCGCTCTTCCTATTAGCGAAGGCAAAGGCTATAGCTGCAGCACCACCTAATCCCAGCGTGCCTATTAAGGCCTCTATGGTGGTTATTGGGAACCCATCAATTATGGCTAATATATCCGACTTTATTGTTATTACGTCATTTCCATTTATCGTCACCAACTCACTGTATTTCAGATTACCATACTGGGCAGTCACTAGGTATGTTCCACCTAAGATGTTTGCAAATCCAGTCGTTCCTGTACTACCCGTTGTACCATTGTAGATCGGGCCAGTACCAACTCTATATAGTGATATCTTTGCATGGGATATCGCCTGGTTCCTCGCACCAACAAATAGCACCGTCACGTTATACAGACCTATTGTTATACCAATTGGTTGATTAATTAATGAATTCACATTAACGTAGTAAATGGGCACATTATCATAATACACAACTGCCGTGAATGGAGAAGGCTCCTTAATGTTTATGTACGCATTACCACTTGCATCACTAACACTACTTGCTATGAGTGAACCATTCACACTAGCCTCAACCTTAACATTGCTTATTGGGGCATTTAGCGTGTTTGTGAAGTGCATTGTTATTGGTGTCCAATTAACATAGACTGTGTATGTACCAGTCTCACTAACACCAAGAGTTGAAATGGCTATGTATGCCTGGGAACCATCAGGGCTTATTGAGACCAGTCTCTCCGCAGAGCCCCATGGTATTTCTGAATCCACTAAACCAGTATACACAGTACCGCTTGGTGTGACTATCTTGTACACATGCGCTATTTCGGGTAACTGAACAACAAGTGCTGTCCATAAACCACTGGACACATCGGCATCCGTGACAGTGGCTTCTAAATTACCATTAACCCATTGTCCAACTGGCTTGTATATTATTGGCATGAAAGTCACGACGAGCGGCACATTCAGGTTATCAACGATCTCGAAGTACCTATCATAAACTATGTAAATCCCTATCATTGGCGCAAACCTTATGAACGGCGGCAGTAGGTAGCTAATACCACTGACTTGTATTAAGTCACTGTATAGGTAGGCTGGGGAAACCATGTTAGCGACCATCTCGAAGTGACCAGGCTGCTCACCAACAACCAATGGCTGAACAGTGTAAACAGCAACTATGTAACCCAGTAGGTTCCAACCAGGCGGAACACCAAACTCTGAACCAGTTATTTCCAGTGTCTGGCCTGGATTAACAGTGTAGTTTAGGAACTCCGTACCCTTAATTAGCATTGCACTCGGCATTACGTACTCGCTACCATAATTAATCGTTATCTGGTACTGACCAGGTGGTAGCTCATTTGCCGTTAGCTCCACGTACTTCGGCTCAACCTTTATATAATTAGCCAGTGGACTCCAGGCAGAGACTAGTTGTGATAGTGTTGTTCCATTGGGTAACGCCACACCCGCTATTTCGAAGGGCATGTAATTCGGTATTGACAACTCAACCACCTGCTGTGTCACATACTGTATTGTGTTATCAGGAATTGATATATCTAACGTAAATGATGAAGCAGAGGTATTCAGTGCAAGGTATTTCTCATTCACGAATACGTACGTCACCGATACCGTCTCATTCAACGGTTGATTACCGGAGTTGGCTATTGATAGTGTGTTACTCGTTGTATAGGCGCTGATTATCGCACCGACTTCATTCTTACCATACATAACATTGTTACCGCTGATTAGTATGGCTGGCGATGGTGGATTAACATTAACCTTAACATAACTTAATACATAACCTGGGCCAGGAGGTAATGGCGCCTGTATCGTCATTGACTGGCCAGGCGCGAGGGTCACAGTTCTCGTTGTGTTTATGTAGTCTATGTACTCGAGTATTGCGTAGTATGGCTGGTTTATTGTTGACGGAGAGTTGGCATTTGGCGCAACCTGATACTGACTAGCTAGGGCTATTACCGAGATTGTTACTGCCATTACTACCAGGAGTATTGCCAAGTTCCTCCTCATACTGTTCACGAGATCGATTATGAACCAGGTAATATTAAATAAGCAATTAAAATAACTAGTGTAATACCTAGAAACGCGCGATTTTTGCTTGTATGCCTTAAATATATAAACTAGTATTACTAGTAAAGCACTTGTGATGAGCCCTAGACATGCGGATGCGTGACGATATCATTCTATGCTGAGTATATATACTATATACTCATACCCAATCAATATATCACTAACTAATTTATCAAGTTCTAGGAGAAAGGCTTTAAATTAAATATACCTATTCACGATTGATGAGTAACTGCACGACTAGGTTAATACTTGGTAATCATGCGATTGCCCATGGAGCATTGGAGGCTGGGGTAGCGGTTGCTGCTGGCTATCCAGGTACACCATCAAGTGAAATAATTGAGTACCTAATTGATTATGGTAAGGAGTTCGGAATCTACGCTGAGTGGAGTAGTAATGAGAAGGTTGCCTTTGAGGTGGCCTATGGCGCAGCTCTCTCTGGCGCTAGGTCAATGACAACAATGAAGCACGTGGGACTTAACGTAGCCATGGACCCACTAATGTCAAGTGCCTATACAGGCGTTAAGGGCGGATTTGTTATAGTCACGGCTGACGATCCAAACATGTGGAGTAGTCAGAACGAACAAGACAATAGGTGGGTTGGTCTCCATGCCTATATCCCTGTCTTTGAGCCTTATGATCCGCAGAGCGCCAAGGACTTCATAAGGCTTGCCATTGAATTTAGTGAGAAGTATGGTCATCCAGTAATGATGAGGACAGTCACCAGGGTATCCCATGTAAGGGGCCCAGTAACAATATGTACACCAGAGGTTCCTAAATACGCAAGGGAGTACGTTAAGGATCCAAGAAGACACGCACTAATACCTGCGCATGCCCGTTCACTTAAGGAGGATCTACTAAGGAGGTGGAGTAATATTGAGAGAGGTGTTAATGAATTGCCACATACCTACATTAATGATGGTAAAACCCTCATAATAACCAGTGGTGTAGCCTTTACATACGCATTAGAGACCGTTAAGAATTACGGCATAAGAGCAAGCATATTAAATGTGGCGACTCCTGTCCCATTACCCAGAAAGGTCATTACTGATGCTGTTACTAGGACTGATAAGGTTATTGTTATTGAGGAGGGAGATCCAGTAATTGAGTATCAATTAAAGGCCCTACTTTATGATGAGGGCATTAGGGTGCCAATACTTGGTAAGGCTGAGAACATCTTTAACAGGGTTGGTGAATTAACAATTAATTCCGTAATGAGTGGATTATCAAAGGTCCTCGATATTGAAAACCCACTTACATCAATAAAGACTGTTAAGGTTGATTACACACCACCGTCAAGACCACCAGTCTTCTGCCCAGGATGCCCGCACGCAGCATCATTCTATGAATTAAAGGTTGCCACGGCAAAGTCAGGCGTTAAACCCGTATTTAGTGGTGATATTGGTTGCTATAGCCTAGGTATTAATAACCCATTCAATGAACAGGATTTACTAACGAACATGGGTAGTTCCCTAGGTCTAGGCATGGGTCTCTATCACGGTACTAATGGTAGGACCATGGTAATATCAATAATTGGAGACTCAACATTCTTCCACGCAGGCCTACCCGCCCTAGTTAACGCGGTCTATAACAAGACACCAATGCTGATACTGATCCTCGATAATAGGGTTACAGCAATGACGGGTGGTCAACCAAATCCCACAAGTGCAATTAACATTGAGGACGTTGCCAAGGCAGTAGGTGTGGATTATGCGAGGACCATAGATCCATTTGATAGTAAGAGGGCTCAGGAAGTTCTGATGGAGGCCATGAATATTGTTAAGAAGGGTGGTGTTGCAGTCGTGGTAATGAAGAGAGGCTGTGCGCTAGAGGCCGCCAGGTTATTTAGAAATTACGTGACGCGTTACTACGTGAACCCAGACGCCTGTAAGGCCTGTGGAATATGCTATAACCTAATTGCATGCCCAGCAATTGTGCCCCTTGAAAATAGGAAGGCTTGGATTGACCCCAACATGTGCGTTGGATGCTCGGTATGCGCCCAGGTTTGTCCATACGATGCTATTAAGCCGGAGGGCAATGTTAAGGATTGGCTAAGGAAGTGGGCTGAAATGTGAGGTGGTGATTATGAGACTTAACATATACCTAGCTGGGGTCGGAGGTCAGGGGTTAGTGACCTTCGCGACAATACTTGGCGATGCAGCAATAAGGGCTGGTTACAAGGCATTGGTTGCAGAAACTCACGGCCTCAGTCAAAGGGGTGGTTCCATAGATGTTCATGTTAGGATAGGGGACGTGGATGCGCCACTAATACCTAAGGGAGGCGCTGATATTATTGTCGCGTTCGAAATACTCGAAGCATTCAGAGCCCTTGACTATGCTAATGAAAATACAATATTTATAGTAAATAGGAGGTTAATAAGGCCAACAGCAACGAAACAGAAAATACCAAGTATAGAGGATCTAGAGAGCATGTTGAAAGGGAGCATTAAGAATATTTACATTGTGAATGCCTACAACGATGCCATTAGACTGGGTAATGTAATCTACGAAAACACGGTAATACTGGGCGCCCTATACTCAATAATGAAACTAAGCAATTACATACCACAAAACATAATTGAGGAATCAATTAGAACAAACATTAGGAGAGACACCGATAAAAACCTGAAGGCCTTCGCACAGGGCCTAAAATACGGCAGCAATAACAATAATAAGCAATGATTCTAGAATGCTATAGGAAGTGCAGGAAGTACGAAAAGCGCTAGGAGGAATACACAGAGTGCGTAAATAGATGCATAAGGGAATCTGAAAATAAGAAGAAAAGAGGCAAAAATAAAGGAATTCATAAACGCCTGGCTAAATGCAAAGTATAGGAGGAGGTGAAGATTGTGATTATTAATGGAGAAAATAGAGAAAATTTTTACATTTTTATTTGTAACATTAAAAACGCCAAAATTACTTCTCCCTAACTATCCTTAAATCAACACCTATTGTCTCAGGACCTATGGCCACCGCAGCGCCATAAATAATACCTGCCAAAATAAGCCAGAAGGCAGCCACAAACCAAATATTTGTACCCTCAATGGCGTGGAAAACGCCATACAGTGGTATCGAGTAGAGGGGCATCCAAGCACTAATGAATATGCCGGAGCTATAACCAAAACCAACACCAGAACCTCTCCTCTGAGTAGCAAAGCGCTCAGACAGGTAAACAGGCACTAAACCCCACGGCCACTGGGAGAGCCAGCCCATCAACAAGGCACCAAGCACAAGAAGCGGAACACTCCTCACAACCGCACTGTAATAAACCGTGTAGTAGGCAGGGACGGCAAGTACTGCCGAAACCACCGCAGCTATGATTAATGCACGCCTCCTACCCAGGAAATCACTTGCAAAGCCCCACAGGGTAGCCGCTATTGCGGCGAAGATGCCCATTATACCGTAATAAAAGGCCGCAAGACCCTCAGGTAGGCCGGCCCTTGTGTAGATGCCAGTAGCGAAGTCAAACATTGAGTATGAACTGAAGAAGAGCCCTGTCATAAACACCAGGACCTGCAGGAAAGTCCATAGGGCCGGCGGCTTAAAGATACTGAAGAACGGCACCTTCTCAAGCTGGCCTCTCTCCTTAGCCTCTTGGAAAATCGGTGTGTCAGGCATCGTGTACCTAATCACAAACGCCACCACGGCAGGTATAAGGCCCGTCAGGAATATGTACCTCCAGGCATAGGCATACATGGCCTTAATACCAAACACAGCCGTAAACGCAGAAACCACAAAACCACCAAGAGCCACACCCCAGGAGAAACCACCCTGAATAATACCACTAACCAAACCCCTCCATCTGGGCGCTGAGTACTCCATGGCAAATGGATGACCAGCGGCGTATTCACCACCAACGAATATACCGAGTATGAACCTAATGACAGCATATATCCAGAAGGCAACCCAACCAACCTGGGCATAGGTCGGTATTGCGGCAGTGACGGCACTCATTATTCCATAACCAAGAATAGTAATCATCAACGTATCCCTCCTACCAATTTTGTCGGCAAAATTACCAAAAATAGCACTACCCACAGGCCTCGCGATCATTGTAAAAGCATAACCAAGCAACGTCAAGAAATAACCAACAACAGACTTAGACAGGGTTGGAGGCATGAGCACCGCGGCCAATATAGTAGTCATTGCCGTAACAAAGGTCAAGTCATACGCATCCAAGAAGAAACCAACGAATTGTGACGCAATCGCACTACCTGACCTAGGCGGCCATCTGTAGTGCTCCGGAGCCCACTGAACCCTAACCATACTACCAGGATAGTAATAATATTTATTTAAAAGAATTACCTTAATAGTACAGTTAATATAAAAATCAATATTTAATTATTTCACTGCATTACTTAAAATATTCTTATATGCATTTAAGATATAACTGGTAATCGTTCATAATTCAATTGTGAAAAAGTTGACACATTTAGTAATCCATAAGGACTAATATGAAAGGCAATAAACATTCTGTTTTTGGTAGCCGGGCCCGGATTCGAACCGGGGTCAACGGGTCCAGAGCCCGCCATCCTTGGCCTCTAGACGACCCGGCTAGTAATGATAATAAAGGGCCCAGTTTAAAAGCGCTACGCATCGCAACACCAATAAGGCCTTGAGTAATGCCTAGGGAAATTAGGGAAAGCATAAGTCCATTAATAAAACAATCACTTAAAATAACCAATTACCATATTAAACCACGCGACCACGAAAACAATGACCAATATGGTCACGTTAGAAGACCTAGCAAGGAAGGAATACGAAGTAGAGGGCAGGAAACTAAAACCAACAAAGGTTTGGAAGGTGCAGCCTAAGGGTAGGAAGGGCTTCGTAATGGCACTGTTCAAGACGCCCGATGGCAAGACAGTAAGAAAAGTCATAGCCAAGGTAGACGAACAAGGAAACATAATAACCTAAGGCTAAAACAAAACAAAACCTCAAAATCAAAAACAACCAATTTCTCTCCTTTCTCTTCCCCTCCTCCACACAAACAAAACTTTCACAAAACACCACTGAACAGGAATAACCACGAAAAATAATAAACACAACACCCAGAAAAACACCATGCAAAGCAAAGACACAAACCAGCCACTACCCACAAACATAAACGCAACCTGGGCAAAATGCAGAAAAAGGCGTGGCTGTATCGCGATAAGCGATATAATGGATTATGAGATTAAGAAGCTCATAAACGACGCATTAACTGAGGCTTATATACGCATTAATAACCATGACATTAATAAAACAATAGAGGGATTGATAAAACAACTCAGGGAACTCATAAACAACACGAACTTCAATGATAACAATACTAATTTACAGAACATAATTACGACCAATATCGAGGAATTAATAAGCATGATCAAGGATGTCGAGAATAAATGGAACCATGCTTATAAGAATGATGTCAACAGCACCCTCAAAGAATCACTCGCCGGTAAAAACAGGGTGTTCGTGGTTAAGGGCAGGTACGGTAGTCTATTCCTTAAAATACGTGGTAAATTAACATCAATAGAAATTGAAATAAAAAGAAACAAAAGCCATTCAGTGGTTACCCAGATATACCTCAGAGGCTTAAGCACAAGAACACTAATAATACCTAACATGCTCAATCTAAGCGATAATGAATTCTACGATTTAAGACTCGGCTTTAGAGCCGGCGACGGCACCATATACGAGGGAAGACCAGCAATGAAGACAAGACAACTATGGCAATTAGTACTCTGGTCATTACTGTACCCTGGCGAAGTTGAAGTCTCAATAAAAAGCCTTGGATTCACAAAAAAGAGCGTTAACATAACGTGGTTCATATACTCCAAAACTCACAAAGAAACAATCAAAAACAAGGATATAGCATTCCAAGAACTAGAGAAGAGGATATCATCACGGAATATGCTCACACTCATATTGAGTGACGGCAGTATTGACTTAAAGAAAAAGAACATAAAGATGAGCGCCGGATTAAGTAACTATGAAAAATTAAGCAAAGCTCTAACACCACTATCAAACGAATTGAAAATTAAATATCAAATATCGGTAAAGGACACGGGAGCTGGAATAATATTTTGGAACAGCAACGCGGTAATCCTAGCCAGGCACATAGTTAACAATCTCCCAAATAAACTGAAGAAGATCCTCAACATACTCGAGGAGAAACTTAACCTTGATAAATGGCGTAAATTAAAGGCACTGGCGAACGTAAGCATTGGGCGTATGCATGGATCGTCCCAAGTAGAAATTTATGGAATTAAATTCAACGTATTATTAACCGAAAAGACAATACAACTAAGGACATGGTGCGGGAAAAAATGTAACATCAACGAGATAATAGCGATACTAAATAAACACAATATAAACTATAAACTGAGGGACACTGAAAAATTACCAGAAATATACATACCCTGGAGCGAAATTAAAGAGCACGATGATCTACTTAATGAAGTAATAAAATGGCTAAAACAAACAGTAAATAATAATGAAAAGAGCCATAGAATAAGAGAGCTAGCGAATAAATGGCTTAATAAAATAGGAATTGAATAGGCATGAGGAATTGAATTTTTGGTCCCCCGGCCGGGACCTTCGCCGTGGCTCTCCACCACGGCTTCGAACCCGGGGCCTGCCGGTTTCTATCTTTTCCACGGGCTTTTTGGTTTGTTGCCCGTGGGGCTGGCTACAGCCGGCCGCTCTAACCGCTGAGCTACCGGGGGCGCGTTGGTTTTATCTTGTTTGTTTTTTAAGTCTTTGCCCTGGGTTGGGTTTGTGGTTGTGTGTTGGTGTTTTGGTGGTGTGTTTGGTTTTTGCTCACTGCTTATCTTGATAGTGTGGGTGTTTAAGGCTGTGATGAGAGAAGGCGGCAAGGGAGGACCAAGGCGGATTCAACTCTGCTCGACCCACTTTTTATGAATAGGCGGAGTAAAGAAAAGTCCTGTGAATTAATGATTTTTGATGGGTGTGAGAATCACCTCACGCGGGTGGTTGTTTGTGATTGTGCTCGTCCTCGCCCTGGTTGATGTGTTTCTCATTACTGCGTTGTTCAAGCCCTCTGTGGCCTCGATCATTATTAATGCTGTTAGCAATGCCGTGAGGTTTGTATCAAGCATTACCCATAGGCCCGGTGCTGCGTATGGGTCGCTGGGGCGTGGTGGCTTCATGGTTGTTCCCGCCAAGCCTCAGCCGCTTGTCCTCCCCGTCACTGCCTATGTGGTTGGTTCGGGCCGGTTCATTAGTGGGTTGGTGGGTCTTGGTCAATTATCATCATTGCCCAATGACTCCATCGTTATCATTGACTGGGATTTCGTGAATGAGACAATGCACACCTCACTAAACCAACTGGCCGAGCAACTCGAGGGTGTGGTAGGAAGGGGTGACTTGGTAATACTCTACACGGAAAACCCAGGGCAAGTACCAATGCTCGAGGATGCAATAGCAGTGGCATGGGGAAACCACTACAAAAGCAAAGTAATCGGGTATCCGGTCATGCATGTTAATAGTTCGGCGTATGTGGTTGGCTTTGGCGGCAGGAATTACCTAGTAATAAGTCCGGTACAGGTGAGTGGTGAGTATACGGTTACGTTGAATGGATTGATTTCGTATTGGGTACAGATCAATAAAGTAACTACAGATCAATTGCCGCTAAGAAACATGGACTCAACATATTATGATGTAGACCTCTGTAGGCAAACATTAGAGGCAATACAAAGTAATAATCTTAATCAATGGTTCTTCGGTACTGGGGTGAATACGATCATGGATACTAATACTGGTAATGAGCACGTTTATGATTATTGCATAACCGGTGTTTACGAACCATCTGGTTCCCCTGCTGATATTCCTGTTGAATACCTTGGTTTCAACAATATTGTGGTCGGCAGTAATGGTGGCGGTGGTGATTGGGGCTACTATAATGTTGGTATTAATATGACTGCTGGATACTACATAGATCAGGAAAATGGCTACAACTCATACATGTCGTGGACTGGTACCCCGGATGCGGCACAGCCGGGTAGTACGAGTTGTAGTTCGTTCAGTTCACCATCCACACTGGAGGTGGTTGAGCAGATCGCTTTGGAGGTCCTAGAATTCATTTATGACGCCGCATTGGAATCTGACCCATCAAGCCCTGTTTACTCGCTGACGGCGTCGCTGTCCATAGTCAATGGTCCGTATGTATCATCGGGTATCCTAAGTAGCCTTACTTGGTCCATAGGTGTTGAGAATCAGAATTGGTTCTGCGCACCAGTACAGACACAGATAGGTTATGAGTACCCGGTAGGTTTCGGGGTGCTTGATGGCCAAGGTCTTTGGGTCGTGAACCCAGGCACTATAAATACTGCAGCATCACCGGTATACTCTGGCAATGTGGCGATATGTTATCCATTGTCCTCAGGTTACCTGGTTGAGCAATTCTTCAGCCAGGGATACTTCGTACTTCAATATAACCCAAGCGCAACCTACACAGTAAGTCTCCTAAGTAGTTATTACGGTCCATCATCTGGTTCAGGCTCGTATGAATTACCATCATCCACATGCCCATGAGAAATTAACGCAATCATTATTCCTTTAAAATCCTTGGACAATATTTTCTTTGTATCTCAATACCTCATTCTAAGTCATGTAGGTTTGGCTATGAGCTTATGGTATACTGCTCGTGACTATAGCTTCACATATTTATTGAGAAATTGCTGATGTAGGTAGCTGTAGCTATAGTATTAATAATCATAATACTATGATTAAGGATTAGGTTATTTCTATGGATAGGATTTAAAAGAGCTTACGTTTTTAATTCCCGAGGGTCATGTTTTTCAGATTCCGCAAGCGCTTATTAGTAACTATGTCAATGATTATTATGGTTATCCTGGGCCTCATCTTGGTTCTTCACGTTGTTCATAGGCCGTTGGTGGGGGTTGTCAGTACTAACGGTGGGGAGGGCTTGGCTGTGACCAATGCGCCAGGATTGTTAGGGCTATTGAGACTATGCCTAGGGCGAGTATGGTGATCGCCATTAGGCGCCTTATATTGGTGGGTTTCACAGTACTCATTGTTGTTTAGTCTTGTTGGTGGTATTTTTTACCTCGGGTGTTCAGTTAGGGTGGTTCCTGCCTTGTTATTATGTATTTTGCGTTTCCTTCTCTTTCTATTTTTAGTTTTAATTCCTGGGCTATTGCCGGTAGGTAGAGTACCAGGGTTCTTATGCATTGCTGTGATGCCCTTATTCCATACCTTGTTTGGTGCCATGCGTGGAAACACGCCATTGTTATCTTGTATTCATCATCCCTCGTTATGTTCCTCCTGCAGTTCTTAATTACGTAGTTCACTATGAATTCCCTAATATCGCTTATCCCACATCTGTGTTTCTGTTCCTGTCTTTGCAGTAGTTTTTGCTTCACATAATTATTTTATCCACTTGATTTATAAATTACTTTCAGTGTTTGGGTTGAAATATTTTGTAAAATTGAAATCACTCGCGAGGCGGCTCCCTCAGGAGCAGCACCTCAACGTAATCGCCCTCCCTAATTATTTGCCCCCTTCTCGTGAACACTAGCCCATTTATCATTAGAAGCGTGTGCGTCAGTGAACTACCTTGTCTCGGTATGTTCCCAATAAGGTACTCATTACCAACCCTCCTAACCCTAACCCTGTACTGCCTTGCAATCTCCTCATCACCTAGCGAGCCCTTAGCCAGTTTAGCGGTAACCCTGGGTTCCGGCATACCTATCTTGACGCCAGCCATTCGCTTAATAACATCATTAACAACTACCGTGAGTGCATTTAACGTTGATATTGGGTGGCCGGAGAGGTTTATGATGACCTTATTATTACTCAGTACGGCTAGGCCTGTGGGTTTACCTGGCCTCATTCTTAGGCCCCTAATGTATGCCCTGGGCTTTAGGGATTGTGTGACCTCGTACACGTAATCTATACCACTCGGCCCCGTACCCCCCGTGGTTATTACTATATCTGCCTGGTCGAGACCGTGAAGTATGGCACTTCGTATTGCGTCTGGATTGTCGGGTACTATTGTTTTGCCGATAACCTCGGCGTAGGGAACGTACATGTTGACATAATCTTTGATCATTGATGCCGTGCTTTCTATAACCTTTCCATTGACTATTGCATTAATAACATCGCCTGGTTCCCTTGCCTCTACGAGTTCGGAACCTGTGGCGATCACGTAAATCCTAACCTTCCTCCTAACCCAAACCTCGCCGATGCCAAGTTCCAGCAGTGCTGGTATGTCCCAGGGCATTATAACCGTGCCTTCCCTGAGTGCCACCTCGCCTTTCCTGGCGAAACTACCTGCTGGGTCTACGTTTTCCCAGGGCTTAACCGCCTTATTAATAATGACCTCATTATTGCCAACAACATCAACAAACTCCTCAGGGACAACAGCGTCGGTGCCATCTGGTAAGTAGGCGCCGGTGGTTACGTAGGTCGTCTCCATGGGGCCTACCTTAATACTTGGGACCTCACCAATACTTACTGAACCAACAAACCTTAACTTAGTGGGTACCTTGGTAATGTCTTGACTTCTAACGGCGTAGCCGTCATAAGCCGCCTTAGGGCGTGGTGGTATGTCTATGGGTACAATTATGTCCCTCGAAAGTACTCTACCCATTGAGTCCCACACGGGTACTGGCTCCTCATTAACAGTACTTAATGTATTTACTGCATTGGTTAATTCCTCAAGTTCGTGTGGTATCACGAACTTATATTCATGAGGCTTCACGTGGCTTAAAGGGCAATGCGCTATTTAAAACTCTAGCAGCATTAATAATTGGTGTGGGTGAACAATTAAATACTGAGGTACTGGAGGGTGTGTATCAACTGATTAATTATGATGATGAGAGAGAGGAGACCTTGATTCAGGACTTTAGTTTGAGGTATGGCGATAGGTATATGGATGTGCTTAATAGAGTTAGAGAGTTCATATCATCAATTGGGGAGGATGTGGGTAATAGGATTAAGAGATTTTATGAGACATTGGCCGACCACTCAATGAGCAAGGTTAGGGGTTTCGGTAATGCGGCTTACGCTTTGGTTAAGTACATGGGGCTTGGTGGTGATGAGAACGTTCTTAAGGTTCAATTCACCCTCATGGGTTTTAACGAGGATATTATTACTGAGCTAATAAGGGCTGGGGTTTTAATGCATAGGAGGAGGGGTGTATTGTTCGTACCTGAATACCTAATACCCAGACTCCTTGAGATGAGTGGGGATATTCCAATACCCAACATTAGGGAATCACTGGGTGACTTAGATGCCCTTGAGCTGGTTGCCGTGGAATCCGCGGCCTTTGGCTCAAAACCCATTAGTTGGTTGTTTAGGGCTATTTATGGAATTGATTTTAAGGAGTTTGTGCTTAAAACGAGAATTGGCAATATACTTGATGGCTCCATTGGTGAACCCATACTTAACCCAGTCATTGATTTGAGGGAACTTAGGACCGTGATTCATGAAATGAAGGACTCCAGCGCTAGGTCTATGAGGAGGATCATCAGCCCTCATGGTCAGTACACCTATAGCAGGATTGCAAGGTGCGGCATTGTATATACAGTGTTTGGTGAGGGTGGTAGAGAATTGATAATGCTTTATCCATGGATTTTACCAAGTAGGAGGATTCTGGATTACCACTCACGGGAGGATAGGGTCATCATAATAATGCATAGGCCTGGTGAGGAGTTTACGGATATAATGAACAAGCATGTTAGTGATTTACCACCTCACACAGGATTTGTATTCATAAGCGGTAATGAGACAATGGTCTATAAACCTCAATCCCTGGATAGGGCCTTTGACTCATTCCTCGATTTCCTATATAGGTCGAACCTAAGAGTTATTTATCTTAACTAACCTTTTATGAGACCAATAACGAGACCTATTATGAAAGCCAGTGATGAGTATGGGATGGCCCCTACGAACTGCTGTGTCTTTGCGTAGGCAGCACTCATTGCGTAGCCTGCATAGTGAAGTATTGAGACTAGGGTTGATGGGCTTAGGTAGCCTAGGGCTATTGCGAGTATTACTATGGCCAGTAGTACTAGGGCAACACCGACTAACTTCCTTATTAATATACCCACTAATAGGCCTAGTACGAAGAGCCCTATTATACTAACAATCTGTGTTAGTGTTAAGCCAAATACTTCCATAGTGAGAATTTATTAGCGAAAATGGTATAAAAAAGTTAACTCTTATTGCTAAGTATTTCCTTAATGGCGCCGGACAATAATTCAGATACTTCACGACCCTCCTCCTCAGTTAGGTAGTGCCTACCAACGATGTGACCAGTCATTGGTATTACATGGAAGTGCATGTGGAAGACAACCTGACCAGCTTCAGCACCATTGTTCTGAATAATCCTCACGCCAGGTACATTCAAAGCCTTGATTACTGCCATGGCCACTGTCTTCGTAACCGTGATTACACGGCACAATTCATCACTCGGTATCTCCGTTATATCCCTATAATGCCTCTTTGGCATGACGAGTGTGTGACCCCTACTTATTGGGTACTTATCGAGTATTGCGATTACATGGTCATCTTCATAAACCACATAGGCAGGTTCCTCACTCCTAACTATCCTACAGAACACGCAATCCATATGATAAATGCCCATAATAATCATCACTTTTAAGACTTAACATATGGCGCCATACGACGAAACTGACAGCAAGTAGAAACTCACTGCAAATATTGCAAGCACCACTACAAAGACTATCAGTAATAAGTCACTGACACTACCCCTACTCAGGTAACTCATTAATAAGTACACTCCAGAAATTGATAATATTAGGGCTAGGATCTCCATTAATGTGAAGGGGCCTGAACATGTCGAGAGAACACCAGGTGTATAGACTGCATACCAAAAACCCATTATGAATAATACAAGTATTAATGCTGCTATTATACCAAGGATCGTAAGCCACTTACTTGGTGTTACTGAGCTCATCAAGGTACGTACCTGGAACAACCCCCTTTTAAAGATTATACACTAACGTAAGTAATATGCTTTAAATACTTGGATTATCATCAAAGCCTAATGAATGATAATGATGTGAGCATTCATGGTAAGGTGCTATACTCTGGGATTGAGAAATGCCCTGTGTGCGGTAGGGATGCGCTCCACGTAATTGAGATACTATATAGTGACCCAGCCTTTGGTGATTTAATACTGTATAGTAATCAATGTGATTACTGTGGCTATAGGAGAGTTGATATTCAGTATCTTAATTCAAAGGGCCCTTCGAGGATTACCTATGATGTTAAAGACGATGTTGATGTGTATAAGACCTACATATTTAGGTCAAGGAGTGCGAGGATAAGTAGCCCCGAACTTGGTTTTGACATTGATCCAGGGCCTGATGCGGAGGCCATGATAACGACTGTAGAAGGCCTATTGTTGAGGATGATCGATGTTGCTGAGAGGATGGAGGTTCTGAATGAGGGTGATGAGGAGAGTATACGCAGGCTGAGGGAGTTCAAGGATAAGGTGCAGAGAGCCCTCCAGGGTGGTTTTAGGTTTAGGATAATTATTGAGGACCCAAACGGTAATTCAATGATTAAACCACCACCAGGTCGTGACTCGAGTGTTCGCATTGAACCGCTTAACCCAATGACGTGATAACCCTTTGAGTTAAGTTTTTAATTTCCTAGCTATGCCAATAGTTGATGCCTAGGCGTAGACGTACATCGGGGATGTCACCATTCATTGCCGCTGGATTAGTCAAGTTTAATGAGGCTAAGGAAATCGAGAAAATTAAAATAAGCCCGCAGGCCGTGGTATTCCTTGGTATTGCAATTTCATTGCTAGTAATAATATTGAAGTTCCTAGTTCCTCTTTGAGTTCCTCCTTCTCGTAATTCCTCCTTCATGCACCGCTCTTATTATATCCTTAATTAACTCAGGCTTTTCCTCAATTATAGTCCCCGTAACCACCGCATCAGCACCCGCCAAAGCCAACTCACCGGCCTTCTCAGGATCCCTAATACCACCACCAACTATCAATGGCTTACTAACCAACTGCTTCACCCTGGAAACCATCCTTGGCCTCACGGGCTCACGGGCACCACTACCAGCCTCGAGGTATATCATGTCAAACCCCATTAACTGTGCAGTATATGCGTAGGCCAGCGCAATGTCATCCCTGTCATAGGGTATTGGCCTGGCGTGACTCACATAACCAACTGCGCCACCATCACCGATAATGATGTAAGCCAGTGATATTGGTTCCAGGTTCCTGAACCTCTTCACAAGCAGTACCGAGGCCTGTATTTGGGCACCGACTATGAAGTATGGATCGGCGCTATTGAGTACGCTGAGGAAGAATACGGCATCGGCGTGCCTACTCAGGTTTGCCACGCTACCTGGGAATAGGATAACGGGTATCTTCAACGAATCCTTAACAGCCCCTAGATACTCATCTAACTGGCCCTCGGATATCCCCAGGGAACCACCAACCATTAATGCATCACTACCGTATTCCTGAACCATTAACGCCAATTCCCTAAACTCCCTAGCACTCACCTTGTCTGGGTCAAGTAATGTCATGTGTATTGTACCAAGCTCAGTAATACGACCTAATAGGTAATCCTTAATACCCATTAATAATGAGAAACCCTATTGAATTTTAAATATCACTCCTCGGTATATTCAGTATCCTCTGAATACTCGCCTTCTCCCTCTCCATAAACCTCCTCAGAACCAATCCCCCCACTGAGCTCCTCACTACTTTCATTAAATGACTCACTTGATTCCTGATCCTCATTAAGTAGTGGATTCGTCTTAGGCGCTAATTGTGATAATGATACCGTAACCTCCTTCTTAGGCTTTATCTGTCCCTGGTAATAAAGGTCAACGAATTTATTGAAGTAATCCACGGGAAGTAAGCCAGGTATGTAATTGAACTCGGCCTCAAGACCGCAATTACCACAGTTAACCAATACCTTCCCTTCCTTCTTATCGAGCTTTACATTAACCAATGGCGCACCACAATGTGGGCATGTGAATATCTTGGGCAGGGTCTTCTTAGGCCTAAGTAGTAATTTCTTACGACTTTTCCTTCTACGACCCATCGAAGCCACAACTAAGTCTTAATATAAATACCTTTTTCTTAATACTAATGAATTTCTAGTCAATGAATTCCTGCCACGAACAATCAGGGATTAAGTATATACCTAGGTTTAATCAGTCGGGTAAGTTATCGTCATCGATCTGCGTAACTCTGTATCATCACATGACCAGACCGTGTAACGCCCTATCTCCTCATAAAATATCGAAATAATACTTAAAAAACCTTATCGAGCAATTAATTGATGCATGGAATAATCATGAGTATTAATGATACAGTAATTGCTTATTCATTAATTGCAATTGCGGCGCTGATAATCTCATTAATATTGGCCTATGCTGCATTGAGGATTAGGGTTATAACAAGGGATGCGATCATACCGTCAATACTCGTAGGTTCAATGATACTCCTCGGTGGGCCATCCTCAATACTACCATTCATAGTGTTTCTAGGTAGCTCGAGCGTCCTTACTAAGGTTGGTGTTGAGAGGAAGGAGGAACTCGGTACTGCGGAGGATGTTAAGGGAAGGAATTGGAAGCAGGTATTGGCTGTGGGTTTAGTACCCAGTACCCTGGCATTATTGGCGGGTATAGCCTATTTTAATCATAGTATGGTGATGTACCAATTACTCTCCACAGCCGCTATTACGAGCATTGCCTACTCAAACGCAGATACATGGGCCTCAGAGTTGGGTGTTCTCAGTAATTCAAGGCCGAGGTTAATAATAAGGCCTTGGACCGTAGTCGATCCAGGCGTGTCTGGTGGTGTTACGTTATTGGGTGAGGCGAGTTCGCTCCTCGGTTCATCCACAATAGCGCTGACGTACCTCGGCATTCAGTACCTACTCAAGTTCCTGGGCTATATTGATTCCGTAAACATTTGGTTTGTAATTATTGTTTTAATTCTTGGTTATTTGGGTGAGGTTCTTGACAGTATTTTTGGGGCTTTGTTTCAACCTAAGTATAAATGCCCAAGGTGTGGTATAATGACTGATAGGGAGGTTCATGTATGCGGTGAGAGGACTATAAGGGTAATGGGCAGTTATGACCTTGAGAATGAGGATGTAAACCTACTCGTATCAGCGATAATAGCTGCGGCATCCATAGTAGTACTGCTGTTATTGTTTGGTCCTCACGTTGTCATTACTGATTTATAAAGCAAGTAGGTAAGTAATAGGTCTTACGAGCAAACATAAGTACAGGCATATTTATTGCATATTTATGCCTGGATATACAGGGCTATTACGTATACGTAATTAACCATGAACCCTTTAAATCCAGCTGTCTACGTCTACTTAATGACCCAAATAACAAATATTTACGCGGACTTTAGGAAGATTGAGGAGCTGGTTGCGAGGGGTTTGTGGGTGGCCGTTAAGTACGCAAGGGGTACCTGCGTGAGCTTTACACCGAAGAAGATCCTTGAGTATGCGGAGTTTAATGACGCAATACCCGTGGTACTCACGCTGGTTAAGCATGTTCTTAAGCAACTTAGCGATGAGGGTTATTTACAGGTTGATAGTAGTAGGAGTGTTGTTAGGTACAAACTATGCAAGGATTCAAAGCTTTGGGGCCTAATTAAGCAGAGTAGTGGTCCTGAGGATATCTTAAAATTCCTTGAGGAGGTTACTCAATAATTCAATTCCTCACTGAAATACACACTTATAATACCTTTGAATTACATAATTATCTCAATGTCAAGAGAGGATAATGACCAGGTAAGGAGAGAATTAAGGGGATTTGGAGAAACGAACTTGATAGGTATCATTAGGGGTATTATTAATTCCACTGAGGATAATGACTTGGAGTACCTAGAGATCGATGGAAGCACTTTAGCGATTAAGATTGATGGCTTATCACTATCAACATCTAGAATGCCCTTCATGACCTACTTCGATATGGGTTGGAAGGTTATGGCATCCGTAGCCAGCGACTTTCTCGTAAAACTTAGTAAACCACTTTACGCAGTAGTCTCCATAACAATGAGGAATAACTCAACAATTGATGAGTTTAGGGAAATAGTGAAGGGCTTGGGTGATGGAGCTAATTACTTCGGTATGAAATACCTAGGTGGTGACCTAAATGAGGGATTAGATGATGTCATTGATGTTGCAGCCGTGGGCAAGCCATTGGTGGGTATTATAGGTAGAAATCCCAGGGTCGGCGATACATTAGTCACTAAGCCCCTCTTTGGTTATACGGGCCTAGTCTTCAAACTATATTATAACAACGAGTTAAATAGGTGGATTGACGCAAGGGCTGTTAAGGAGGGCATTGAAATACTAAGAAGACCTAAACCAGAGATGAGCATGCTAGATTATCTCAAGCAGTACAGGGACTGTATTTCAGCGAGTATGGACTCAAGTGATGGGCTTGGCAAGGTCCTATGGACAATGTCAATTGACGGTAAGGTAAGAATAAGCATTAATGAATTACCAATTAGTGAGGATTTCCTCGATTCATTAAGTGGTATTCCAGGTGTTAATATTGAGGAGGTAGTGTTTAATGGGGGTGAGGAGTTCCTACCAATCTTCTCAATAAGGAGAGAATGCGTACCTGAGTTTGAAAGGCTTGGTTTTAAGTCATTCGCAACGGTCGAGGAAGGTAGTGGCGTATATTTTAAGGATTCGATACTTAGGTACAGAGGTTGGGATTACTTCATTGGTTGGGCAAGTACCTAGGCCTCTAAAGCCCTTATTTCACCCTTCACGAATATCTCACGTGTTAGTGAGACTATAACTATTATCGCCATTACATAGAGGGCTGTGGTTATGATGAACATTAATTGATACGAGAACTTAGCGGGTAGTGTTATCCATAGTAATGGCTTTAATGAAACGAGTACTGATGCTTGGTACATACTCATTAATGAACCAGCAACGGCAGGTCCCCAAGCACCACCTATGTTCCTAAAGACTGAGTTCAAGCCCGTGGCTAGGCCCATATTCCTCCTACCCACTGAGAACACGAGTATGTTTATCACGGCTACATTAACCATACTAATGCCAGCAGATAGTACTGACATTGATCCTATCACGTATGATAAGCCGTAGAACGAGGTATAAGTCAGCATTAAAAGGCCTATTATTGCTATTGAGGAACCAATGATGGCTAGTTTCTTGGCGCCAATGTTTGTAATGATCCTACCAGCTATTGGCGCAATAATCATTTGAACCACAGCCATTGGTATCATCATAATACCCGCATCCAGTATTGACAGGTCATAACCAAGTGGCTCAGGTGACTCAAGTAGGTAGGTTAGGGCTTGAGCCATTAGGAATAGGGCAAATCCTGCCAGGGCAACACCAATGTTAGCCGCCATGACATTCCTATTACCCAGTAGGTTTATTGGTACGAGTGGGTGATTAACAGTTGTTTCGTATAGTATGAATACCCCAAAGCCAAGCACGAAGAGCATTAGGAGGGACATAATTGTGGGGTCTGTCCAACCGTAAGTGGGTGCGTCAGTGACGGCTATCAAGCCACTGGCTAGGGATGTAGATAGTAGGAACAGACCAACCCAGTCAATTGGTTGTGGATTCCTTACCCTACTCTCCCTAATGTATAGGTATACCATTAGGTCCTCTATGATTATGAATGGATAGACTGTGTGATAGGTGGCTTGCCAACCAAGGGTTTGGGATACATAAGCACCAAGTGGTAGTGATACCGCCATACCGACACCGAACATGGCACTTATCAATCCCTGGACCTGCGGTATCATGCGCGGCGGGAACTCCTCCCTAACTAGGGCGAAGGCTAGTGGCATCATGGCCATGCCAACACCCTGCAATGCCCTACCTACAAGGAGCATTCCGTAACTTGTCGAGAAACCCGTGATGAGGGCGCCAATTGTGTATGTTATCATTGTTATTATGAGCATCCTCTTCTTACCATACATATCACCCAGCTTACCCATTATTGCCGAGGATAGAGTACCCATCAGTATGTATATTGATAGTATCCAGGAGGCGTCAGCAGTGGATATGTTCATATCCCTTTGAATTGTTGGTAATGACGGTACAAGCATCCCCTCTGTATACATAACAACGAGCGTCAGTGTGACCAGTATCGCGGTTGCACGCCACGCATAGGCAACGTCATACTCACCCTCTAAACTAACTCCACCTCCACGCACCTATCATCACCGCCACAAAGCACCTCATAATACACGAGCCTACCCTGGTAATTACCTGATCCCTGATTAGTATTATTTACTTGAAATCCACGGTTATTATTACCTAATCTACGCCTTCTTATGGCTGCAATTATGCCTATTATGACAACGATTATTATTAGTATGAGCACTACCCAGAGCAGCACATTTGGTGCTGGCTTCACAGTTACGTAGGTCGTCACGGACTCAGACAATGGGTATAAAGAACCCGTCTGATTCCATACAAATGTCAACACTAATGGATAATTACCTGGCCTAGCGTTTGAATCAACATCAACTAGGAATGTCACGTTTATTTCCTGACCAGGCTTTAAATCGCCAATGAATGCTTGCGACGCTGTTAATGCCGAGAGTGGGTTACTCGAGGATACGTGTGGCTGTATTACCTGGCCTGTGGATATTGCCACCATTATGTTCTTAGCCTCAACAGGTCCTTCATTCATTATTGTTATTGTTATGGGGACCTTAGATGCGCCTGGTGATAGTGTTGGTGATGTTATTGTACTGAGCATCGCACCCAGGTTTGATAGACTTGGGTTTGGTGGTTGTGGATAACTAATACTTACTATGGCTAGGTTTGCCTTAGGCCTTACATTAAGTTGGTAGTACCTGGTTATTGATCCGCCATCGTAGGTTACCGTTATACTCATTGTGTAATTACCGGAGTTGCTCGGTAGGCTTATGGGTACCGTTAACTGGATTGGTTGACCAGGCGGTATAGCACCAAGTATTAATGGCATGCTTATTAATGGTGAGGCCCCCGTACCGTTGATGAATAACTCGGCGTCATAGGCCATCCCAGACCCTATATTGACAATGCTTAGTATTAACTGAGCCATTGGGTAACCCTGAAACACCTCAGGCGGGTTCGTAGCCACTGACTGAACATAAACAATGGGTTCCTGGGGCACTATCAATGTTGCATTGATTACGTCATCAACACCCGTGAAGTAATCAACCCTGAGCTCCAGCGTGTAATTACCCTGGGAGATGTAGCTGGGAACATATGCATAAAATGTTAATGGCACTGGTTGACCAGGTGGTAGGGCAGGTAGGTGCTGTGTAGTGTTTATTATGTTGATTTGTGGTGGTGTTGAGAGCAACGTAACCGTAACATTGTAAACTGGCGTGTTTCCGTAATTAGTGAGGTATATTGTTAATGGCACGTATGAATTCGGTAATGCCTGGACCACATTATCTGGCGTGCCTATCATTGCAGTAGCCTCAAAACCAGTATAACCAAGTATGGGTACTGAGACGTTTGTATTAACGCTCTCCGAGGTTTGGGAAGTTGATATTGAGGGTATTGAACCCATCACAGTGGGTATTTGTATAGTGACTGGCACCGTCTTAACACCCGTTATTATGGGCTCACCATTATAAAGTGTTGTCGTCACTAGTGTGGTCACGGGTATTGAGATTGTTTGGTAGGTAATTAACGGTTTGATACTTGTTGTTATATTAACCTCGGTGTAATTAACAGTAATGGGGACTTGGTAAATACCCATGGGCGTATTAGGATCAACCTGAACATAGACAATGCATGAACTATTACCCTCAGGCGGTACAACAGGTATTTGGCAGTAATTCGATGATGAATTGACGTAGTATATGGGTTTTATTAACGAGGAATTGATCGTTATGGTCATATTAAATAAGTACGCCTGCGTTGGATTAAACACAGTAAATACTAAGTATGAATCCTCACCAGGTGCCACGGGTTGATTCAACAACCAATGCGCCAGTATTATTATAGATAGTGATATCGGGTCCATCGAAACACACCAAACAAACAACCCCTTTAAAAAACATTCTCAGTTATCGAATAGATATCGATGAAAAGCACGCACAAAAAATTAAAAAAGACCATGAAATTAAATTAAACCTGCGGGGGTGCCCGAGCCAGGTCAAAGGGGACGGGTTTAGGTCCCGTTGGCGAAGGCCTGCGTGGGTTCAAATCCCACCCCCCGCACCAAAGATTAAACATTATGTGATTTGTCGTACATAATAAGCTTCAACTTATCGTGCATATAAGTATGGGATAAGATTATTGTATGAACCTATTAAATAGGCTTGCCTTTTCCTCTTAGGATACGTCACCTTAAGGCAGGGCTTAAGTGCTTAAGGTTCGATGCCGTAAAAATACTTAAAATTTAGTTTAATTATAAGGTAATAAACAGAAAAATTTAAGTTTGTTTTAAGTTTTTAATTATTAACTCCAAGGGATCTCTGGACATGCTGTCCCATACTTAATGATGTATCTTATTCCCATTATTCCCCCGACAGCCATTAAAGCCAACCCAAAACCAGCAAGAATAAGAAGAGATTGAGAGATAAAGACCATTGAATAAAGTTCTCCGGCGATGAAGGATATTATTTCTCCAGTGGTAAAGAGATAACCTATAAGCACTCTATCTCTTCCACTTATTCTAAATACTTCAAAGGTTACTATTGCGGTTATAAGTGCAGGTAGTAGGAAGAACCCAAAGTCTTGGTGAAACCTTGTA
>ERZ1669250.154-NODE-154-length-36354-cov-15.890768_pt1 | contig 36354 bp, 36 predicted proteins | sample MGYA00579295_ERZ1669250 | MGnify/ENA primary metagenome ERZ1669250 (study PRJEB41166, sample SAMN08046056) | hot springs metagenome | biome: hot spring; feature: acid hot spring; material: thermophilic sediment; isolation source: thermophilic sediment from acid...
GCAGCCCTAATGGCCGGTATCCCCACCTCCTCCATGGCCATGACATTTACATTGTACTTACCAACCACAGGCCCGCCGGCGAATAGGCTAACGTGGGCTAGCCAAGCCTCCTTACCACTGTTTATGTCGATTATCCTAAAACCAACCCTAGAACCACCCTCCCTAACCTCCGTGGTCACGAAGCCATAGACCTCCAGGCCCAGGGATTTTGCGTGATCGGCAACCCTCCTAACGAGCGTAGTCTTACCAACACCCGGCGGCCCGGTAACCAACACCCTAAGCATAGCCAAGTTATAAGCGAATTAATGAGCCTTTTAACCGCTTACCTCACGCAACACGCCCCCGCGAACCCTCCTAAATACTAGACCTATGACTATGGGTATTACCAAAGCCGCAATGACCTCGTATAGGTAGAGCCCGTGGGCCTCTGAAATCACCGTATACTCTCCGTAGAGCATGAGCCCTGAGGCTATTATTGACGGTACCACGTACCAACCCCTCAGATACCCTATTGATGCCACCATAACTATGAACAGCGTTAGGTATAGGTCGGCCACCGATGGGTATATCGTTATTAGGTAAAACCCCGAATAATTAATTAGGCTGATTATTGCTAGGGCTATGACTAAGGCGGGCACTATAGCCCTAACCCTATTAATCCCAAGGCCATGGTACAGCAGGTTATAAAGTGCCGTGTACTCAGCCAGTATTAGGCCTGCATCACTGATGCTCGTTAATTCCACAACCAACTGCGAGGGTTTGAAGAAGCTGCCCATGACCATGAGTGCCGAGGATAATGCGAAGGCGTAAACCACATACCTGGCGTACCTAGAGTCGCCCCTAATGTAGGGCGTTAGGGTTATGCACACGATCAGTAGGCTTGATGATAAGACATTGAGGAAGACCGTCTGTGGTGCTGGTACCGTGCGGCTTACCGAGAAGGCCCAACCAAATATTGGTAATGGTAATGAAAGAACCACCTGAGACAGGGCTAGGCCTAGGATGAACCAGTAGGAGGTCTCTGTGAGGACCATTATCGAGAAGGCGATGGGTAGCGCTATGGTTAGGGCATTGGCTATTGGATCAGGTATGTTTAGTACGTAATAGTCTATGTAGTCCACGGTGTATACCACGTAGAGGAAGTAGCTAATTAGCCAACTGTAGAGTTGTATGAGCCCTAGGGTCCTCGACACGGAGTTGACGTAGTAATAAAGCCCGGTGTAATCCCAGTGGCTCCTAACGAGGGCGTACACAGTCACCGCTATCATTGATGCTGACAACGCTGTGGCTGCCGTAACCAATGGATCCTGGTGCAGGGTGGCAAGTGAAAGCGGTGCCGTGCTAACTACGGCAAAGCCAAGTATTTTTAATCGATCTATAGTGGACATAACCCAGTGATTACCTCCTATGTATGCACAGTGCCGTCACGATGATTATCAGTAGTATGTCCAGTATGAACGTTACCACCACGTAGGGATTGTACGTATGTAGTGGGAAGCCAAGGACTGGTGCAGGGAATACCCTGGATTCAGTTAATAATAGGTAATTGGCCCACCAAAAGGCTAGGGCAGGTATGAAGAGCGGCTTAAAGCCTATAAGAAGTATTATGGCAATCACTATACTTAGTACCGCATCAATTAGGAAGAAGTAACCAACAACTGCTAAGGACATAATACGCATTAAGTCAAGTCCCAGGATAGTGTGTATACCAGCCCAGGCAATAGAGAGTATTCCACCACCAACCCTAAACCCAAGATCCATGTTGTCGACCATCGTGATTGAGCCACGATACTTATATATAACTCTTTTTCAGAATTTAGTCTAGTTTTGTTAACTATCAAAATACTTCATAAATTATTAATTACAGTATATAGTCCTTTAAATAAGTAGGTATATGGATCTGTAATATGAGGAAAAAGACAGGATCTATAGGTAATACGGTAATACTGGCATTATCAATAGTGATACTGATAATAGGCGCTGTGATATTCGTGTACGGTTACTACATACCCACTGGAAAATCCGTGAGCAATAACAGCAACACCGCGCATACTCAATCCCAATCAACACCAACCTGGGGAGCATCATCATCAAGTAGCTCAAACACGTCATCCTCAACCCAACAATCCTCAACAACTCCCTCATCCATAAGCCCACCTCAGCAGTCCTCCAGCTCCAACAGTTCAAGTACACCATCAACAACGTCTTCATCATCCACAACACAGAGCACAACAACAAACTCAACCACGACAAGTTCCTCCCAACAATCATCAAGTAGCTCGTCAAAGTCAAGCTCACCAACGTGGGGCTGATACACCCCTTAGTGTCGAGGATCACTAAAATCTAGGTATTTTTCTTTCTTTGAGGAAAAGTAAATTTATTATGCTTAGTACAGGGCTGTAATTATTGAGAGTGATGGTTGAGGAGGAGGTTAGGAAGGTTGTGGTTTCGGGTAGGTCTTCAATAGCCATTACAATACCCAAGAAGTGGGTCTCCGCCCTGGGCATTAGTGCTGGTTCCCACGTTTTACTACGTTTTATGGGTGATCACATTGCCGTAATACCCATAGGCCGTCTAGCCCGTGGTTCCGGTATTAACAATGTTGTTGAGGTTGATAGGGAGAATCCTGAGTACGTACTTAGGAAGTTAATAACCCATTACCTAAGGGGTGTTGATGAGGTTAGGGTTAGGCTTGGTAAGTATATTGGTATTAAGGAGGAGGTTAAGGAGTTAGTTAAGGAGAGGATTTCTGGTGCTGAGGTTATTGAGGAGGATAATAATTACGTGGTGTTTAGATTCGTAACACCGGCGCCCGAGGTACCCATTAGGAGGCTGCTAAATAGGATGATATTAACAGTGCTTGGCATGTTTAAGGACTCACTCGACATACTCAGTGGTTCGAGCCTCGATCCTGGGGACATAATTGATAGGGACAATGAGGTTGATAGGTTATACCTACTCATTGAGAGGTTGGTGATGATGGGCATCACCGACCAATCAATACTCTCTAGATTGGAGGTTAATAGTTCCAGGGAGCTTGTGAATGCACTAATGGTTTCTAAGTCGATAGAGAGGTCTGGTGATCATTCATGGAGGATTGCCCAAATAATTAGTGAGGCGTATCAATCATGTTGTAAATTAAGTGATTTACCAATAGTGAGGGATGTTGTTGAACTTGGTCTAAACTCCGTAGATATACTTAGGAAGTCCGTTATGTCCTTCATAAATGGTGATGTTGATGAAGCCATGGAGGTCCTGGATAGGAGGATTGCCATGAGGAGTAAGAGCCTTGAGGTTATTAAGTCAATTTATGGCAGTGGACTTCACGTTGATATTGGTGGTAGGTTGATGATGATTGTGGAGAGTATTAGGAGGGTCTCCGAGTATAGTTATGATATTGCTGAAATAACGCTTGATACGTATGGGTGATGGCTCTGTCATCAATACCAATATTCAATAAATACGCTAGGGATTACGATAATTGGTACGTGAAGCACGTGGATACGGCAGAGTCCGAGGTTAAGGCAGTCTCAATGCTGGTGCCTAAGGGCCTTGGCATTGAGATTGGTGTTGGTAGCGGGTTCTTTGCAGGTAGGGTTGGTATACCAATGGGTCTAGAGCCCGCCATTGCAATGGCCGAGTTAGCTAGGGATAGGGGTATTGATGTTGTGGTTGGTGTTGGTGAGTCCATGCCCCTCAGGGATTCATCCTTTGATTACACGGTTATTGTGGTGACCATATGCTTCCTTGATGATCCGAAGAAAACCCTTACTGAGGTTCACAGAATACTCAGACCAGGTGGTAGGTTAATAACCTGTATTGTGCCTAGGGATAGTGATCACGGCAGGTACTACATGGAATTAGGTAGGAAGGGGCATAGGTTTTACCGAGCAGCTCATTTCTACACCGTTAATGAGATTAAGAGAATCCTGGAGCCCCTTGGGTTCTCAGTGAGTGATAGGGTCGTTGCCGTACTGTCCAGGGGAGTTGGTGAGTACTTTGAGGAACCCAAATTCGTTAAGTTAAGTGAGGCAGAGCGATTTGGCTTTGCATGTATTGAGGCAATACGTGAGTAACGCACCTAATCCTTAATCACTATCTTACTCATTATTAGTGATCTAATGGCCTCAGCATCAACCGCGTACTCCCTGGGTAGTGACTCAATGAATTGAGAGACAACCTCATGTATTATTAGGTCCGTAACCTCATCCTTACTAATACCCCTAAGCCTCAGGTAATTAACCTGGTCCTCGTCTGGTGAGGCATCAGCCGCGCTGTGCCTAGCCCCATTAACATCACCAGTATCGACCATTATTATTGGCACCGAGGCTGCGTAGGCGCCCTCATTCATCACGAAGACCTTGCCCTCAACACTCGTGTCACTCCACCTTGCGCTATTCATTATCCTGCCCAGAGCCCTATGTATTATGAAGGACTTATCCCTGGCTATCCCCAGTACCCTTGAGTAACTCGTTCCATACTCACCAGTGTGTACCGCATTGATTTGGTAATCAATCCTTGAGGCTCCATAACCAATCTCAAGGCCTAGATGGTTTAGATTGCTTTTCCTGCCCTGGAGTAAGTAGTCCTCTCTGTGGTGGTTCATTGAGCCTCCCATTATTAATGAGCGGGCGTTTATTGATGATTCCTCACCAGCGATGACCTTAATCAATGCATATGCAGGGACTTGCTCATGAATGTCTGTGAATAATACATTCAATTTAGAACCCCTCCCTAGGTAGACCTCGACCGTGGTTGATGGGCAACCCCCAGAACCAATTGTGAATAGGCCTAGTGATGCTGTGACACCATCATTAACAAGCACCGTGTAGTGTGTTGGTAATAGCATGGGCTTCTCTGTTGAGGCTATAATGCCTATTCTGAGTGGTTCGTTTAAATCCTCATTGATCTCCACGTATGCGCCATCCACGAGGTTGGCAACGTGCCTGGCAATGGCCCTGGATTCGGAAATATCAATTGACCTAAATAGTAATTTACCTAGTTCCTCACCTAGTTCGTTAATGCTTATTACGTGGGTACCTCTTGGTATCTTCGTAATGCCTATGCCACCGTTTACTGAGACAATATTGGGTTCATAGGGTATATTGGTGGTTAATGGGGCGTGGTGGATCTCCATGGTTGGGTCAATACACTTCTCAAAGGCGCCCCAGTCCGTGTAGTACTTAATCGATGGTGAATCCTTAATTTGTTGGTAGGGTATTTTCTGGGCAAGCTCCCTGGCCCTAAGCTTCAATTCATCAAGCCACTTAACCATTCAAGACCACCTAGTTTTTACCTAGCCTTTTAAGTCATCCTACCTTAGATAACTTACTGAATTCGAGTTCAATAACCCTATTTAGCGTCATTGCGTACTCAGTGGGTAGGCGAACGGTTATGTCCTGGATAAAACCAAGCACTATCAGGCTCCTGGCGGTTCCCTCATCGAAACCACGACTACGTAGGTAAAACAACTTGTCCTCGCTTATTCTTCCTGTATAGGCTTCGTGGGTAACTGTGGCGGTATCCTCAAACACTTGGTCGTGGGGTATTGTGTAGGCCCTTGACTTATCATCAAGTATTAATGAGTCGCATGATACTGAGGATCTCGTGTACTTAGCGCCCTCCCTAACATAAACCAGACCCCTATAAACCACTGTGCCTCCATTAATACTTACGCTCTTATTAACAATCTTGCTTGAAGTCCTTGGTGCATCATGGTATGCCTTAGCCCCATTCTCCTTCCAGAATGGCCCATTGGCTATGGTAACGCCTATAATGCTCGTCCTGGCACCCTCACCCTTGAGTACCGTGCTTGGGTACGTATAACTAACTTTACTACCTAGGCTACCCTCAACCCACTCAACCGTCGAGTTCTCCATGGCCAACGCCCTCTTATTATTAAAATTAATAATGTTCCTACTCCAGTTCTGTATTGTGTTAATCCTTAGGTGGGCATTCCTCGCTGCATAGCCCTCAACCATACCATCATGGAAACTAAAGCCCTTGTAAACGGGAGCTGCGCAACCCTCAAGCCACTCAACACTTGCGCCCTCATCAGCAATTATTAATGAGTGCTCGAACTGACCTTCACCAGAACTACCTATTAGGAAGAAGGATTCTATGGGCATGTCGAGCTTGACACCAGGTGGTACATAGACGAATGTACCGCCACTCCATAAAGCAACATGCAACGCCGCAAACTTGTGCTCGCCAGGTGGGAATATTCTTGAGAAGTACTGCTTTACTAGGTCAGGATACCTCTTAACAGCCTCATCCATTGTGGTCACCACAGCCCCCTTCTCCTCAAGGTACTTCTTTACATGTAGGTAAACAACCTCAGAATCAAATTGGCCAAGTAATCCAGCCAGCACCCTGGCCTCTAGTTCAGGCATGCCTAAGGCCTCATAGTACTTTCTAATCTCCTTGGGTACGTCGTCCCAAGACCCAGCCTTCTCCACACTGGGTTTGGCATAGAGTACCAGGGACTCCAGGTCAATCTCCTCCTTAATAGGCAACCACTTAGGCTCTGGCAACTTCTCGAACATTTCAAGGGCCCTAAGCCTAAGCCTCCTCATCCAATCAGGCTCACCCTTAATTCTACTAATTTCCTCAATCATATCCTTAGTAATTCTACCCCTAATGACGGCCTCCCAGGGCAACCTCTCCATTTCCGGCCCAAGTAACTCCTCAACCGAGCTTTTCTCAATAACGGTCTTCAAAGACTCTGTCGATTCACTAACCATCAGTGTCACCGAACTCCTCTACTGTGGTTCTTTAAAAACCGGTTCCGGGAAATAAAATATAATGAACTACCCAACACCGCCCATCCTCGAGAGCTCAAGCTCAATGGCCCTATTGAAAATGGACATGTACTCAACGGGTAGGTTAATCATAACGTCATGGAAATAACCAAGGACTATTAAGCTACGGGCCTCCTCCTCACTAAGGCCACGACTACGTAAGTAGAACAACTTATCCTCACCAATCCTCCCAGTATAGGCCTCGTGAGTCACGGTTGCCGTCTCCTCAAAAACCTGCTCATGGGGTATTGTGTAAGCCTTGGAATTATCATCCAGAATAAGTGATTCACAACTGACAGAGGACTTAGCGTATCTGGCACCGTCCCTAACATACACGAGACCCCTATACACCGAAGTACCGCCGTTGAGACTAACGCCCTTACTAACAACCTTACTATACGTGTGCGGTGCACTATGGAATACCTTGGCCCCCTCCTCCTTCCACGTTGGCCCATTAGCAAGGGCAACACTTGTTATTGTCGTCCTCGCATTAACACCCTTAAGAACACTCATTGGGTACACAATCGTTACCTTACCACCCAGGGAACCACTCAACCAATCAACACTTGCGTTATCCTCAATAATAGCCCTATTATTGCCAAAGTAAATAACATCCTTACTCCAGTTCTTTAGGTCTATGAGCCTAACCCTAGCGCCCCTGTGTATGTATGCCTCGGTCATACCATCATGAAGACTAAGCCCAGTGAATACTGGTGCTGCGCAGGCAACTATGAACTCAGCACTTGCGCCCTCACCAACAATAACTAGTGAATGCTCAAACTGCCCAACACCAGCACTACTTATTAGTATGACTAGTTCAATGGGCATCTTAACATGGACACCAGGCGGCACGTAGACAAACACACCACCGCCCCAAAGGGCTATGTTTAACGACGCGAACTTATACTCCGGCGGAAAAACCCTAGCGAAGTACTGCTTTACCAGGTCTGGATACCTCTTGACAGCCTCGTCCATGCTCATTGCAATGACCCCGGCCTTCTCAAGATCCTTCTTAATGCTCTCGTAGGTGATCCCACCATCGACCTGCCCAATAACCCCAGCCAGTACCTTAGCCTCTAGTTCAGGTATTCTCAGCGTCTCATAATACTCCCTCAACTCCCTGGGTAATTCATCCCATGACCTAGCCCTCTCAACACTGGGCTTTGCGTAGAGAACGAGAGATTCAAGGTCAATGTTACCCTCAAGCGGAAGCCAGTTAGGCCAGGGCTGCTTCTCGAACATTTCAAGGGCCCTAAGCCTAAGCCTCCTCATCCAATCAGGCTCACCCCTAACCCTGCTTATTTCCTCAACGACATCCCTCGTGATCCTACCCCTAATCTCCACCTCCCACTTGATGGGCCTTGCATGGCCCAATATGCTTGAGAGTTCGTTCGTCCTTGTGATCTCGAGTTTAACACCATCCCTACTCATGATTGTCTCCTATATTGCGTTATAATTTTACATAACTATTAAGCTTTCTATTGATTGGTTCACATAGACACTGCCGAAAAGTTTTTAATCAGTGTCACAGAGGTTACGCGACCAATAATGGCAAGGCTTGATGTGATTGATCTAAGTGTTGAGGTTGATGGTAAGAGGATACTAAATAATGTTAACCTAACCGTTGAGTCAGGGGAGGTTGTTGCCATAATGGGGCCAAACGGTAGTGGAAAGACCACACTCTTCCTAACAATTGCTGGTCATCCGAGGTATAATGTGGTCAATGGTGATATTAGGCTTGATGGCGAGTCAATACTAAAGCTATACCCTGAAGAGAGGGTTCAGAGGGGTGTATTGCTTGCCCTGCAGAGCCCCACTCCCGTCCCTGAGGTTAGGTTATCGACTTTAATAACTGCAATGCTAAATAAGAAGGCTGGCAAGCGCATAACTGATCCACCGCCACCGCAGGCCATTGCTGAAATGACGAAGCTAACCACGGAGCTTGGTCTAAGGCCTGAGCATTTGACGAGGGGTGTGCATGCTGGATTTAGTGGTGGTGAGTCTAAGAGGGCTGAGATGCTTCAACTCCTTATGTACAGGCCTAAGGTAGCCATGCTTGATGAACCTGATTCGGGTCTTGATGTTGATGGTATAGCCATAATAGGTAGGTCAATAGCTAGGCTTGCCCAGGAGGGTACGGCAATACTAGTCACCACGCATCATGCGGAAATACTTCATTACGTTAAGCCTACCCGCGTCGTTGTGATGGCTAGGGGTTCCGTGGTTCACGTTGGTGGGGAGGAGGTTGTTAAGATGATTGAGTCCATGGGCTATGAAAGGTTCTTTAGGGATGTAGTGAAATTGAATGCATAAGCAGGGCAGTGGATAACTTATAATTAAGGGCTTGTAATTGCTCATAATGAGCACTTCCAGGGTTAATACATTAATTAGGGCCAGGGCTTATGTAAGGGGTAGTGTTAAGGAGGTCTACATAGGTATTACTGGTAGTGAGATAGCCTACGTGGGTAATGAACCAGTTGAGACCGAGAATAGGGTGGAATTACCCAGTCAATATATTGTGCTTCCTGGCCTTGTGGACATCCACGTGCACTTCAGGGATTTCGATCTATCCTATAAGGAGGATGCTGTTAGTGGGTCGCAGGCTGCATTGGCCGGTGGTTATGTGGCTGTTGGTGACATGCCCAATACGAAACCTCCAATAAAGACGGTGGAGTTATTGAGGAGGAAGATTGAGGAGTTTAATAGAAAGACTGGTATGCACATTAGGCATTACTTTGGTGCCCCCCAAGAGCTGTCGGTGCTTAAGGAGGCGCTTGATAATGGTGCCTACGCCATTGGTGAGGTACTTCCCGAGGAAGTTGCTGAGTATGGCGGTGATCAATATCTGGAAGCCCTATTTAAGGAGGCTGCTAGGGTTGGTATACCAATCATAATGCATTGTGAGGACTCATTAATTATTAATCAGTATAGTGGGCCTAGGGATTTTGAGCATCACAATGTGATTAGGAATCCGAGGGCTGAATTGGCCTGCATACACAATGTTATTAGGTTGGTGTATAGGTATGGTACGAAGACCCACATAACACACCTAACGCTCCCTCAATCAATAGGTATAATTAAGTCAAGTGGTCTCGACATAACCTTCGATGTAACCCCACACCACATGCTCCTGAGTCAGGAGGAGTGCCTTGCCCGGGCTGAGAAACCTGCCTATTGCAAGGTTAATCCACCGCTTAGGGATGAGCCAACGAGGAGGGAGTTACTGGCAATGTTCGTTAGGGGTGAAATACCCATTGTGGCTAGTGATCACGCACCACATGCGGATTGGGAGAAGGATAAGCCCTATGATGAGGCACCACCGGGTATTGTTGGTCTTGAAACAACGGCACCATTATTACTTACGCTGTGGCGTCGTGGATTCACGGACCTAGGCACAGTAATGAGAGCCATTCAGGAGAGGCCGGCCAAGTTCCTTGGACTTAATATAGGGATTAGGCAAGGCTCATGCGCTGACCTAGCAATAATAAATACAAAGGCTAGGCATAGGATAGAGCCCGAGAAGTTTAGGTCTAGGGCTAAGTTCTCGCCGTTTAAGGGTTTTGAGGTTGATATTGCCGTAGTCGCGACAATACTTCACGGTAAATTGACCTACCTAAATGAGGAGTATATGAATAACACGGTAATGAAGACCCTGGAGAACGCATTGCCGCATTAGGCGCTATATTCCTATTAATTTAGTTTAAAGTAGTTATTCCCTAATCCTTCCATTAATTACCTGCTCAGTACTAACCTCCTTAATCCTTAAGGGCCTTATATCGAGTATCTCTACTTCATCCAACGGCATTACACCATACTTCTCCCTTACTTCCCTGGGTATTGTGAATTGCCTTGATGATGTATGCCTAGTCCTAAGGAGGAGGGTCTTTCTCAACGTGATTACCATACCATTGTGCCTAATTACTATATCAGCGTATCTAGCCCAATCAATGCCTAAGGCCCTAATGAGCCTTGCAGGGAGTAAAACCTGGTTATTGACGTAGATCTTGGTCCTGTAGGGAAGCCCATCAACAGGTTTGGGACTTGGCATCTTAATTACTAAGTTCAATCCCTAAATAAAAGGCTTTCGATAAAGACAACAAAGAGGAATTGATAAAGGAAGTCAAGATAATGAAGCGGACTTATGAAAACTATTAATTTTGAAACCACTAATTATTTTCCACATGACTCTCCAAAACACGTGGTATACTACCAATGACCAGAACTGATAATCAAAATAATGGTGAAGTTAGTGTGATAATGCCAAATATTATTTTGGTATTATAGGGGTTTAGCTAGGGATATTATCATTGATATTCCGAAATAGACTATTGCTAGGGCAAGCACTATTAATAATACCCTGTATACCGAAACCTTCAACCTACTGACTGAACCAAGGGACGCCATTAAAGTTAACCATGCATAGTCAAGCCACACATGGGATACATACAGTATTACTATTCCAATTAGAAACATTGATTGAAAAGCCTCCATTATTAGGGGTGTACCAACACCGATCCACCATGCAATGAAGTAGGGATTGAATAATGATAATGCGGCACCGGCAATTATTGCTGAGCCATACTTCGGCACATCACTTATATTGAAGTTACCTCTTAACGCATCCTTAAGTGTTAGGTAGGCGAAGAATAGTAGGAAGGCCCCGCCAATAATACCAAACACCGCACTAACAATGGGTATTTGGAATACGTAATGGAGCCCATACGCTATGGCTAGGACCAGTGGCAACTCTACCGTCATATGCCCAATAGCTTCATTAAGACCAGCCTTCCAACCCATACGGGCGCCAAGGCTAGCCGCTGAAGCCGTTAATGGCCCGGGTGCTAAAGCTCCCGAGGCGCTTATCACTATAACCTTAATTATAAAATCAGTGCCAAGCACTAATTAGATTAGATAGCTCATTGTTTTTAAGTATTTAGTCTTTATTTACCCTAGGAATAATCCCTAGACCTCATTCAGTATTCGCTGATTCTATTATCTAAGTTAATCGGCATACCCCTTAAGGATTATTTACCTCGAATTATAATCTCGAAATACTGACCATCATCATGGTAATTAGCCCAGGGAGAGGAAGTTCTTCAGTATCTCCTTACCCATTGGTGTACCAATACTCTCTGGGTGGAATTGAACACCAAATATCGGGTATTCTCTATGCTGTATTGCCATGACCTCGTTATCATCCTCTGAAACGGCAGTAATTATTAATTCGCTGGGCACATCATCAATGACGAGACTATGATACCTCATGCCCTCTATTTTCTCAGGAAGCCCCTGAAATATTAGTGAGGGCTTAATGAGCCTAATTATGCTAGTCTTACCATGCTTAATAGTCCTAGCCCTCCTAATCCTAGCCCCGAAGGCAACACCGATTAATTGATGACCAAGGCAAATACCCAATATGGGCACTCTACCCCTGAAGTACTGGATTACATCTCTGGAGACACCGACATCCCTAGGATTAAGTGGGTTACCGGGGCCCGGTGATATTATGATACCGCTTGGCCTAAGTCTCTCAATAATCCTAACTGTAACCTCATCATTCCTAAAAACCAGCGGCTTGGTCCCAAGCTCACCCACGTACTGGGCTATGTTGTAGGTAAAGGAGTCATAATTATCTATGATAATTACTAAGTCCATTAAACCACCCCCATGGCAATCTTCAAACTGCCCAGTTTATGTTCAGTCTCCTGAAACTCAAGCTCTGGAACTGAGTCATACACAATACCAGCCCCCGCCTGTATCCTCACTATATTATTCAGAAGGAATAATGTCCTGATCATTATTGCAAATTCACCGCCATAACCATGCATGAGCCCTATGACCCCAGCATATGGACCCCGAGCTGTATCCTCATACTTCGCAATTAGTTCCATTGCCCTCGGCTTTGGCGCGCCACTAACGGTACCCGCGGGAAAGGTTGCGAATAGGGCATCGACAATGTCATTACCACGTTCCAGTATACCCTCAACCCTGGAGACGAGGTGCTGCACGCTTTGGTACTTCTCAATTGCGTATAACTCCTTGACCCTAACAGTACCGAACCTACACACCCTACCTATGTCGTTTCTTGCCAGGTCAACTAGCATCACGTGCTCAGCCCTATCCTTAATACTATTAATCAACTCCTCTTCAAGCCTTAAATCATCAATCGGATCCTTACCCCTAGGCCTTGTTCCAGCTATTGGATACGTCTCAGCCCTATCACCATCAACCTTAACCAATAACTCGGGGCTTGTACCCACTATGTACTTATCACTGAACTTGGCAATGTACATGTAGGGTGATGGGTTTAAATCCGCAAGTCTCATGTACAGATCCATTATGTCACCCTTCACGGAGTAGTCTCCATACCTGGACAGGACTATTTGGAAAACCTCACCATTCCTTATATCCTCAAGTGAATTCTCGACCCACCTAATGAAATCCTCCTTTCCAGTACCCCCAACCCTACCAATAACCTCGAAATTACCCACATCCATAATGTCCTTACTCGGTAATTCACCCCTAACGTAACCCCTACCCAGGAGGTTATCATAAATGACTACGTTGCTTGGTATAAAGAACTCGGCAATAGGCCATTGCGGTCTCCTCAGGTAATTCCTTAGGTATGGTTCCATGTGGATCACCGCCTCGTACGAGAGGTAGCCAAGGGCGATATCACCGTTCTCAAATTTACCGAGCTTCCTTGTTAAATCCTTCAATTCCCCGTATAGATCACCATCCCAATCAACCACTAAATGCCTCGATACACCCCAGGCAACTATCGTATACCTAGACCTCTCGGGAAAGCCTGGCCCACTCTCAAGGAGTATTGCGAAATCCTCACCAGACTTAAGTAATTGATTGATTAACTCCCTAGGCCTTGGCAGGTATTGAATTGGTACCTTCCTAATACTTGACACCCTTAATCACCTCCGCAATCCTCCTCACCAGCACCTCATCCTTAACTCCAGGGCTTTTCTCAACACCAGAACTCACATCCACCAGATAGGGCTTGTAACTAACCACAATGGGTGCATTACTTGGGTTTATACCACCGGCAACGCCAACCTTGGGTATACCACCAACCCTCTTAATCACATTAAGTGGTATCTTAAGCCCATGCTCATATGTCCTAAACCCAACCTTAGGCGCATCTATGAGCACATACTCAATATAATTCCTGGGGGCTATATCGAGGGCTTTCTCAATGATAAAATCATCACCCGCATATGCCATTGCCAGGGCTAACCTAATACCATGTTGATTAAGTAGGTCAATGGCTTCGTCTGTTACGGTTGTATCTCCATGATATTGAACAACATCAAAACCAAGTTCACCAACCAACTTAATCGCACTAGCCACGTCTAATCCCTCAACAACACCCACTGTCCTAACACCCCTAACTGCATTAATTATTTCCCTAGCCCTACCGTGATCAACCAGCCTATGTGTTGGCACGCTTGAATGTACGATCACACCAACATAATCAGCATACTTACTAGCCATCACAGCGTCCCTCTGACTTGTAACTCCGCAAATCTTTAGTAGTGTCATGATTTGCTCACCCTAGCTAACTCATTAACATAGTCCCAGAACCCATCATTTAGGTTGGTCTCTACGTACTCAACACCATCCCTAATATCCTTAACAACGCCTGCAATGTAAAGTGTGAATGCGGTGTTTGCGATTATGAAGTCCCTGGCCGCCCTATCCCCACTTGAAACTGCGCGTCTCGTCTTCTCAACGCTCTCCAATGGGCTTGAAACCCTGACATCCCTTATATCATGAGTTCTTAACCCTAGGTCCCTGGGCTCAATGAAGTACTTATCAATCCTCCCTCCCCTGACCTCCGCCACTTCTGTTCTTCCGAAAACCGAGACCTCATCAATACCGGGTTCTCCATGTATTAGCACGGCATGCTCATAACCAAGCATTAATGCTGCCTCGGCCATCCTATCCATGAGCGCGGCCTCAGCCACACCAATTAATTGCCTAGTTAGTAATGCGGGGTTTGCCAATGGACCGACCAAGTTAAATATTGTCCTTATACCCAACTTCTTCCTAACCGGCATTACATTCTTCATGGCTGGGTGATAGGCAGGTGCGAAGGCAAAGGTGAAGCGATACCTAGTGGCCATCTCGGCCGCCTTATTAGGTGGCAGGTTTATATTGAAGCCCAAGGCCTCTAGAAAATCGGCGCTGCCTGATGTTGAGGATACACTCCTATTACCATGCTTAATCACGTGGGCGCCCAGGTAAGCCGCAATTAATGCTGCTGCCGTTGATGCATTGAGTGTGCCGAAGCCATCACCACCAGTACCAGCAGTATCCACGTACTTACCCCTTTCACTCACTGGTATTTTCATGCAGTAATCCCTCAGTGCTCTCGCAAAACCTGCGATTTCACTTGATGCTTCACCCCTCACTCTAAGTCCCATGAGCACTGCCGCGGATAGCGCCTCGTCAATGTTCGTCAACATGCCCCTGGCGGTGTCATAAGCCTCATCAACACTCAATGCAAACCCCCTCGCTATCTTCTCAAGTATGTCCCTCATGACACCTCACCTAGTATTGCTGTAGGCATCAACGTCCAGTAGACCATGACCCGATAAATTGAAGAATATGACGGATCCCTTTGGCATTCTCTTCGCCTCGTCAATCGCAGCCTTTATCGCATGCGCAGACTCTGGGGCAGGTATTATACCCTCGGTCCTCGCGAATATCCTGGCCGCCTCCATAACCTCCTCCTGACCATAAGCCCTGGCCTCCACAACGCCCTCCTTAACAAGCATTGAGAGACTTGGTGCAGCACCATGGTACCTAAGCCCAGCTGCATGGGTTGGTGGTGGTACGTAGTCATGACCCAAGGTGAGCATCTTAACCATCGGTAATAAACCCCCAGTATCTGGGAAATCATACATGTACCTACCGCTGGTTAACTTTGGTGCTACCCTGGATTCAACGGCGAGGAACCTCGTCTTCTCAAAACCCTCATTTCTCAACTTAGCGCCTATCATTGGGAATGAGAAACCACTGAAGTTACTACCACCTCCAACACAACCAATCACTAGGTTCGGCTCCTCGGGCATTTGCTGTAGCACCTCCTGCCCGATGACTGTTTGGTGAAGGACTACGAAGCCCAATACACTGCCTGGTATGTACTTCCTACCCTCACCCATTAGTGTGAACTCAATGGCCTCGGTAATCGCAAGTCCTAGGCTACCAGGGTGATCAGGCTTGGTCTTAAGTGCCTCCCTACCAAAACTCGTTAATTCGCTTGGGCTTGGATAAACATCGGCACCGTAAGTCCTCATGAAAAGAACCCTCTGTGCCTTGTTGAGGTATGAATTCTTCGTCATGAACACGGTAGCCTTAACACTTAGTAATGCCGCTGCCAATGACACTGCGAGACCCCACTGACCAGCGCCAGTCTCTGTAACAACCTCCTTAGCACCATCCTTTATCGCATAATAAACCTGGGGTATTGCCGTATTTAACTTATGAGAGCCCGCTGGCAATGCACCCTCAAACTTATAGTAAATCTTAACACCATTACCCAAGGCCCTCTCTAGCCCATAGGCCCTCCTGAACGGTGTTGGTCTACCCATCCTTTCGTAGAGCTCCCTAACCTCATCGGGTATTGGCACATACCTAAGTGGCGTGAATTCCTGATCAATCAACTCACTGGGTAGTATCCTCATGAGCAATGCGATTCTGGAGTCAACTTCGTAGGGATCAATGGGTGGTGGTAATGGCTTTGGCAGATCCACATTTATATTATACCAGTAATGGGGGATCATCATGGCAAACCACCCCTGAGTCTTGTCATGAATTCTACACATGCCCTTTGATCGTTTAGTTTATCCACAAGTGCCGTACCGACAACCACGGCATCAGCGCCAGCGCTGATTACCAGCTTAACCATTTCTGGGGTATTTATGGCGAAACCGGCGATTAACGTGATATTGTCAACAAGCTTCCTGACCTCCCTAACATTCCTCTCAATATAAAGTGGTAGTTTTATGCCCGTAGCTGCGTAGAGACCTAGGTATATGAATAGTGGCTCGTACTTAATAAGAGTACCCACTAACGTGTATGGTGTATTACTCGATATGAAGAAGGTAGGTCTTAGTGAGTATTCCCTCATGGCATTTATGTAATTCTCAAGCATATCCAGGTGCTCAAATAATAGGTCTGGGAATAATACTGAGGATGCTCCAACTTCACTGGCTGTTTCAGTAACAAGTCCTAGATTGTTCACGTAATCATCAATATAACCCATGAGTATTGTTGGTACATCACCATACTTAGTCACCCTAATGGCATCTAGGCCCTTAAGCTCAGAGCCGAAGTGCGTCTTTCTGATCACTGGACCATCGTACTTAGGATTTTGTGTTGGTATTCCTATTTCGAGGAAGTCTGAAACCCCTGATAGGCATTTTACAGCATTTAGGAACGTTTCTTTATTTGGGTACGTAGCAGTTATGTATGCGCCCAGGCCCGGTTTCCTTATGTCCATTGGGGCATGGAATCCACCAATAGGGATTGCTTGATAGGATTTAAAAGCTTTATGTATATATTGTTCGTTAGTACTTATTCTCGTTCGGTAAATATTTATTAATATATAGGGAATATAAATAGGAAACACTTTTTATAATAATATTATTTCACAACCCGTGGATTTCCTAGGCATAATTAATGAATTAACAAAAAAGCGTGTTGAGGCTATTAAGGTTAATGCGAGGGCTCCGGGTATGCTTAGGGCAATTGAAAGACGCAATTCCGAGGGTTACCTAGCCCTGATAGCTGAGTACAAGAGGGCGAGCCCCAGCGGCGTTATTAGGCTTGACCTTGACCCCTGGACCTACTTCAACGCGGTCGGTCAATACGCCACTGGATTCAGCGTATTAGTTGAACCAATATACTTTCTCGGTTCACCTATCTTCGTGAAGATAGCCCTTAATTACGGTAAGCCAGTGCTGTATAAGGACTTCGTAATTAGCAGGGAGCAGATCAGGGAGGCTGGGGAACTAGGTGCAAGTTCAGTATTACTCATTAAGAGACTTGGTGGTAATGCGCTGTGGGACTTGGTGGACTATGCCATGGACCTGGGCTTAGAACCCCTTATTGAGGTTGATGATGAGGATGATGCCCTAGAGATCGTTAACAGCAACCCAAACGTAATGCTTGGCATTAACTCCAGGGATTTAGGTGATTTATCAGTATCCCTGGATAGGGCTATTTCAATAATTAGAGCCGTTAGGAGTAAGGCCAATGTTATAATTGCTGAGAGTGGTGTTAGGGGTGTTAATGATGCAGTGAGATTGGCTAGAGAGGGCGCCAATGCCATACTTGTGGGTACTGCTTTAATGAGGAATGTGGAGTTAGCGAAGGAGTTCTCAGGCATTACCATTCATTAAGTAGTGCGTTGAGTATTAAATTAATCATGTGGGATGAATAATCAACACCAGCCCTCCTTAGCCCATTAATGTCAATGTTCATTACGTCACCATTAATGTTACCTGTGTATTTCATTACGAGTTCCCTGCTCGGCGCATTAATAATGAGTTTCTTGGCATTAAGTACCTCCTGGTTATTCTGAAGTAACCTAGCGTCAAATAGTACTGCAATTTCAGGGTTTATTACAGGTCCCCTAACGTAAACTGGTTCCTTAGAAATCCTTACATGTACCTTGGCCAGGGTCTCCCTACGCTCCGGGTCATACTCTGGGTAGGAGATTACGTAGAATCCCTGCTTAATTAGTGTTTGGGCAAGCTTATCAACTATTGCATGTATCCCATCCCCACTCCTTCCGTAAAATATTATTTCATGTATTTCAGGCATATGACCCTTCAATGTTTAGCTTTTAATAAAAAGATTTGTATGAATTCTTAAGGAATTATAATTAGGAATTTCGTCAACAGTAGAAACACCAATAATACAGAAAATAAGCCTGGACGTTAAGGGGAGGCATTAATTATCCTCATTTCAGCGCCTAATTTCTCTAGGTCCCAAATGAAGGCTGGCCAGGACTTACTAATACCCTCCCAATTAATTATTGTTATTGGCTCCTTGGCTGATAAGGCGCCGATTACGCTCATCATCACAATCCTATGATCATTTACGGCATCAATTTCACAACCACCTCTCATTTCATGCACGCCCTCTATCTCGATGATCCCATTAACCTCATCAATGTTCACACCAGCACCAAGGCACTTAAGGACACTGGCTACGCCCCTAAGCCTATTACTCTCCTTATAAACCAGGTGGTTAATGCCCACTATCCTTGACTTTCCATGAGCCCTCGCAAGCAATAGGGCTAGTGGCATTACGATATCCGGTGAATCACTTAGGTCTATGTTTAACGGTTTTAGGTCCCCGACTGATGAACCCTTGACAATTACCGAGCCTTCCTTCTCCTCAATCTCCACACCAACCTCCCTAGCATACCTAATGAATGCGTACTCACTCTCGATTGCCCTATCCCTATGTAGATTTGTTATCCGTATATCCACACCAGTCAGTACAGAGAGAGTTGTGTAGTACGCAGCCAATGAGTAGTCACCAGGTATTACGAACTCCTCATTAACAGCCTTAAACTCCTGGGATCCACTTACGTAGATCATGTCATTATTCCCCTCTACGTTTATATTGAAGTCCTTGAGTACGTTAATTGTGGCGTCTATGTACGGGCGTGACTTCACAGGCGGTTTAATGCTTATTTCAATACCACCCTCAGTGAGTGGTGCAAGGTATAGGAGCGCTGATACGTATTGTGAGCTTATTGACCCACTTATCGTTACATAACCACCAACTAACTTACTACCAATAACCCTAATCACACTGCCTAATCTGTCGACTTTGGCATTTAGGTTCTTGAGTGCATTCAACAACTCATCCATTGGCCTACCAATAAGTGAACCCCTCGGTACTAATAGTGTTGTTCCATCGATACCCGAGTAAACCCCAGTTAATGTCCTAAGGGTAAACCCACTCTCGCCGGTATCAATAACCCTAAATCTCTCTAAAGTCACTTCACGCCTAATTCTGACGGAGTCATTCTTAACCTCGACCTCTGAAATTGGCTTAATACCCCTAATCATTGACCACGTATCATCACCCCAATTCAATTTCCTAAGTAAGACCCAAGTCCTCGAGAGAGCTGAGGCGAGGATATACCTAAGGGTTAATGCCTTAGACGGTGGGGCCTCGACGACCCCCTCCCGAGCCCTAAAGCCATTAATAATTAATTTACTCATTCACTATCACTATTACCCTAAGGTAAAAAGTTTTGTGGACCCATTGAAGACCCATGTTAATGATTCTATGAATTAACAAGCTTTAATGCAACATCCATTATTGACTCCTCATCAAGGCCAAAAAATCTTAGCAACTCCTCCTCAGATCTGCCCCAATGTCCATAACCATCAACACCAAGCACCTTAACCCTAGCAAAACCACTCACCAACTCAGCAATTGCCGAACCAAGGCCACCCCTTGGTGAGTGCTCCTCAACAACAATTACATTACCGACTCTACGGGCAATCCTACTAACTGCATCATTATTAAGCGGTTTAATTGTTGGTACGTTATACACACCCATCCTAATGCCTATCCTCCTTAATTCCGTGGCCGCCCTCACGGCATTATAGAGTGGTGGTCCATAACCCATTACGATGACATCATCACCATCAATCAACTCATAGACCTCGCCAATCTTGAATTCGTAATCCATGTCCATGGTTATTGGTGGTGAGTAATCACGACCAATCCTAGCGTATACGGGGCCCTTATACTCAATGATCCTAGGTATTATTCTCTCCACATCCCAGGCATCCGCTGGCGCCACAATGACCATATTGTTTAATGTCCTCATTAGCGCCACATCCTCAAGTGCTTGGTGACTCGGTCCATCAGCGAAGTCACTAAGGCCTGCATGCGTTGCTATTAATTTAACATTAAGGTTCATCCTACCCAGGGAATTTCTAATCTGTTCCCAACCCCTCATCATGAACATGGAATAGGCCATGGCCACCGGTACGTAGCCCCCCAATGCCAATCCAACGGATACACCAACTAGGTCCTGTTCTGATATACCAATGTTGAAGTACCTATTGGGGAATCTCTCGCCGAAGTACCTGGCCCTTGTTGATTCACCCACGTCTGTTGTGACAACCACTAACCTATCATTATCTTCACCGAGCCTGGCCAGGGTGGTCCCAAGGGCCTCCCTCATTGAGAACTGCGGCCTTGGTGGTGGATTAAGCGTCTGCTTACTGGTATTCTCAAGGTTCCTAATTCCCTTGCCCCTAATGGTGCTTAGGAATATTACCGTTGGTTTCCCCTTAAACTCATGCGCCTTGTTAATTAGCCTAATGATTTCCTCATAATCATGACCATTACCAAAGAGGACATTCCATCCAATGGCCTCAAAAACCCTGGCATAACTAATGGGCTTTATTGTACTTGTTGCCCCATCAAGTTGATAGCCATTTAGGCTTACTATGACCTTAAGGTTGTCAAGACCGTATTTCACCGCTGTTGTGGCTGCCTCCCAGGTCTGGCCCTCATTTAATTCACCATCACCCATCAAAACATATACAAAACCATCATTACAATCCCTAACCCTACCTGCTAAGGCCAATCCAACGCCCATACTAAGTCCCTGACCCAGTGAACCGGTTGTGGCGTCTATGTATGGCAGGTCCATGTTATCTGCGTGCGTTGATATGCTTGAGGACAATTGATTAACCTCCATGAGTCTCTCCTCGGGAATTAAACCCTCAACGGCCAATATGGCGTATAGGGCCGGCGCAACATGACCAATACTGAGTATGAACCAATCCCTACAATCATCATTATTCCTCCTCATTATCCTAATGAGGACGTTAATGATGTCCAATGCAGCCAGTGAGGAGCCAAGGTGAATGTATGGAAACTCCCTATCCAACCTAGTCAACAGGTCCCTCGCGCTATCCCTAACCTCCATAAGTCTGTTTAGGTCGATCGATACCTTTGATCCATTAATTACCATTGGAATTCTTGATATTCCATACGAACCACAGGCATTCAGCAAATATTTAAGGATTATCCTAACCTATATTCTCTATATTCCCGATAAAAACCATAGAAATTCACAATACTAAGTACCGAATACCAACTAAACTAGTGATTAGGTGGTAGCCCCAGGTACTCCTTATATAATCTATAAATGGGCCCTCCTCACCTGCTTTAAATATGGCGTATATCGATGGACCATTACCACTCACACCAGATGCAACAGCACCAAGCCTTAGCGCTACGCCTATGGCCTTCAGGGCATTATGGTACTCCAGTGACTCCGCAATCAGCATCCCGTTTATAGTCGCTGCCCTCCATAAATCACCACTTAATGCCATATTGAATAGTGCTTGGTAAATCCCCGATAATGCCCTTAACCTATCAATGGCTTGCAATCTCTTCCTCTCCATATAACCAGTAATAACTACAGTGAGTGAATCAGGGTTTAACTGCTTGATTATCCTCAATGACTTATTATCAGTGAGTACAGCGCCTCCAAGGATTGCGGCTGACGCATCGTCAAATGCACCTGTTATTGATGAACCATGGGCTCTCGTTACCTCAGCCGCTAATTTAGCAGCATCCACGGGATTAACATCCTTACCCAAGAACCTTAGTAAGCTATATACGACGCCCACGGCAACGGCACTATTACTTTTCAAACCACTGCCTGGTGGAACCTCACTATTAACCTCAACGCATACACCATGTATAAATCCGAGCCTACTCCCTAGGTAATTAAGTATGAAATTTATGAAGTCATTCATTTCGCAAGAACCCTCACTGATCCTGGTCTTCACCTTAAGGTCTATGGCTAAGGAACCGCCTAACCATGCAGGTACTGCATTTATTATTGATATTCCTCCATAGGTTATGTATTCCTCGTCTCTCGAACCCATGATCTATTTAGTATTGATATGTAATACCAACATTTTTAAACTTCTAGGTATTAGTACTTAGTAATGTCTACATGGGACAAACTACTGACGAGAAAGCCAGTGCTGGTCTGTGCCGTACCATTGAGGAAACCCTCCTTCTATTACTTACCAACATCTTGCGAGACCGTTGAGTTGAGACTTGACTACCTAGAGGATTTAAACCTAAACCAAGAACTTAGGAGCACTATAGAGAATTACGTATCGCATTACCCAACCATAGTCACGGTAAGGGAACGTGATGAGGGCGGTAGCCATAGTATTGAACCCGAAATTAAGTATAAGGTGCTTGAGTTCAGCAAAGACATCGGTGCATTAACTGACATAGAGATAAACCTATTGTCCAAGTACCCTGACGTGTATGGTGACCTAGCCGAGGGATCAATCCTATCCAGGCACGTCTTTAACAGAGGCGCTAATTCATATGAGTCTGCGCTTAAGGATATTGAGGTGGCCAAGAGACTCAAGGCATTGGTGTATAAGATATTCTCAATAAATGACAGTGAATTCCTAGACCTACTTAGGCTACTTGATGTTGGTGGTATTCACGTAGCCGTGATTCCGAGGAATCCCACGTATAGGGCTATTTCAATAATGATGGGATCAGCACTTATGTACTGCTCCACACGTGGGAGGACAGGACCTGGGCAATTGAGTATTGGTCTTTGTAATAAGGTTAAGATGATGAGGAACTCCTTATCAATGTTCAATAGGGAATGAATGATAATTATCTTCCACGTAATACCGTAAGAACCTCACGCCAATCAGGCCTTTCAAATGAACCTAACCAAGCCTTATCAGCCTCGATTGCCTGCCTAATCAATATCTCGAGTCCATCTATATACCGTATTGACTCACTCCTAGCCAGCTCCACAAGGCTTGTATCACCACTTAGTCTATACGCTAAATCAAGGACTAATTCCGCACCGGCGTTCCTTGGATCTATTGGAAAGCCTTCCTCGATCCCCAGTGGGGTGGCGTTTATTATTAATTGAACCTTAGCACCAAAATCTCGTTGTAGGCTAAGAACCTTACAATCAATACCCCATGAATTAATTAGTGAGCATAACTCACGGCCTCTTTCCACAGTCCTATTCATTACATAAACCCTGGTACAGCCTAAATCCCTAAGGGCTAGTGCAGTTGCCCTGGCAACACCACCAGCACCAATAATCAACGCATCACCACCCGAATAACCCCTCTCACTCAATGCTTGCCTAATGGCTAGGTAATCAGTGTTGTAGCCCAGTAATTCGCCATCTCTATTAACCACGGTATTAACACTACCGAGTTCCTTGGCAGGCCCCGTAGTACCATCTATCAACTGTACAATAGACACCTTATGCGGTATAGTCACATTGAAGCCACTTAGGGAATCCCTGGCAAACTCCACGAAGTGCCTCAACCTACTCGGTGATACCTTGAGAGGCACGTAAACAGCATCAAGCCCCAGTGCGCTAAATACGTAATTATGAATATTGGGCGATAGCGTGTAATTAAGTGGGTAACCTATTACGGCATAGACCCGCATTCCCCAATCACCAGGTTCATTAAATCCCTAATCCTCACCTTAACCATGTCCCACATACCCACGTCAATCACCACAGGCAATTTAATGAATTCACCACTCCTCTTCTTATCCCTCACCATGGCATTAACCAGCCCATTCACATCAATAGCAACCCTATTGTCTAGGTTAAACCGTGATAATACGTCCATTAATAGGTCAGGTACATACCTCGGCGTATAACCCAGTTTAACACCAATACGTGCTTCACAAATCATGCCTAGCGCTACCGCCCTGCCATGACTAATTGAGAAATTGGATACTGATTCTATGGCGTGACCCACCGTATGCCCATAATTAAGCACAGCCCTTGCATTACCCCTGTCCAACTCATCAACCTCAACAATACTGGCCTTATCCCTTAGGGACCTATAAATAACCTCCTCAAGGACCCCATAATCCCTACCCAGTAATTTATCCGTATTACTCATTACCTGACCCAGTAACTCTCTATCCATGGTTATGCCGTACTTAATGACCTCAGCAAAGCCATCAATGTAGTTAGGCATTGGTAGTGATTCTAGGAAGGTTAGGTCAATGATTACGTACCTCGGCTGCCTAATGACTCCAATCACGTTCTTGAGACCCAGGGCATTAACCCCCGTCTTACCGCCTAGGGATGCGTCGACCATGGATAGCATGGTTGTTGGGACATTAACATAATCAACACCCCTCAGGTATATTGATGCTGAGAAACCCACCACATCAAGGACACTACCGCCACCAACACCAATGAATAGGCCGTCCCTATCTATACTAAGCTCATGGGCACTCCTCACGATACTTAGCACCGCCTCAATGCTTTTACCCTCCTCACCATCAATTACTGGGATTAATGGGCACTTCGTATGAACCCTATCAACAATACTCCTTGAGACAAACACAGCGCATCCAGTGTAATTCTCCGTGATTTTTTCCAGGGCATCACCATAATTAACATTGATTAGAACATAGACATCACCATCACGTGATTTATAGGCGAATTCCCTCATAATGACCTACCAATAGCCCTCGCCACCTCCCTACCCTTAACCATTAATTCCCTAAACATATCGAAGGTTAATTGTTGCTCAGCATCGGAGAGAGCCTCCCAAGGCCTTGGGTGAACCTCCACGAGGAGCATGTCTGCACCCGCGGCTATGGCGGCCAGGGCAAGCGGTATTACCAGGTCCCTCCTACCCGCTGGATGCGATGGATCAACACAGATGGGTAAGTGCGTTAGTTTCTTAACAGCAACAACGGCGCCTAGGTCTAGGGTAAACCTGGTAGCATGTTCGAACGTCCTTATACCCCTCTCGCAAAGCACCACGTTTCCATCACCCTCAAGAAGCACGTACTCAGCTGCCTGTAACCACTCATCAACGGTATTCCCAAGGCCACGCTTAAGGAGCACAGGCTTACCCAACCTACCAACCTCCCTGAGCAGGTCAAAGTTCTGGGCATTCCTCGCGCCTATCTGTAGTATATCCACGTACTCAGCCGCGGTCTTGACCATCCTGGTATCCATTACCTCAGAAACCACTGGGATACCGACCTCATCACCAACCCTCCTAAGTATCCTAAGACCCTCAATACCAAGTCCCTGGAAGCTATATGGATTTGTCCTAGGCTTAAACGCACCACCCCTAAGCAACCTAGCACCAGCCTCTTTAACGGCGACAGCCGTATCCCTAACCTGCTCATAACTCTCCACGGCACATGGACCAGCGGCAACTATTACGTCATTACCACCGATCCTAACACCATTAACATCGACTACGGTCCTATCCCTCCAGGTATTACTCGCCAATTGATACTTGGTCTTAACCTCAATAATCACGGCATTCGGGTCCACTGACTTCACGGAATTAACATCAACCCTTGAGTCGGGCCAAGTAACTATTAACTCCTCCCCATATATCCTAACAATGTTTAGTTTAATCCCAGCCCTATCCAGTAGGCTTGCTACATCATTCACCCTATTGTTTGATGCCCTAATTATCATGGCCCAACACCCCCTATGGCATTGTCTCCATCAAGTTCCCTAACAACCTCCTTTAATAAATCACCTAGTTCCCCAGCCACACTCTTCGAGTATGGATTCAACCTAAACAACTCATTACTAACCTCAGGTTGTTCCAAAACCCTCTCCAGGGCCTTAAGCGTGTACCTAAGGCTATGGGTGGCTAGTGGCGTATTCAGGTCAATGCCAGCCCTTCTCATGGCTCTATAAAGCGTTAGTAACAATACATGGTGTGCAACCTGGATGTAAGCCATCAACCTATCATGCTCCTCAGGACTACCTAAAACCACTACATTAAAGCCAGCGCTCGTGAAGAGCTCCCTGACCATGTCCAACCTATCACCACTAGTCCTTGATGGTATTAAGACCACAGTCTCACCAATTGGATTACCTAACTCACCAAAGAGCGGGTGCGCACTTATGTAGTGGAACCCACTCCTTAACGATTCATTCTCAATAAGCCTAAAAATAGGTGTCTTAACGGAGAATAGGTCCATGACCACGGAACCCCTGAACCTACTTGAGTACTTAGTAATTATGCCCAGGGAGTCGGAGGTCGGCCTTGTGGCCAGCATAATGACGTCGCCAGGCACTAACTCCTCGGAATGTCCCTGTAGAATAACGTTGGTGACCCTACCAAGTGCCTTGGCCATTGTCCTACCAACCCTACCACTACCGACTATAGCTACCCTGATATCCAGCTTATTCGTTAATTGAACTTTCGTCGATGCTCCAATTATGGACTGCGCAATCCCAATTGCGGACTCAAGGTCAACACCGAACTTACCCAAACCCTCAATCCACTTGGCAATAACTTCCCTCTCACGATTATCATCAACAATCGGCAAGCCGAGACCCCTCTTGACCCTACCAACCTCAGCCGCAAGTCTAACCCTCTCCCCAATTAACCTAATCAACTCCTCATCAATAGCATCAATACTACGCCTCAACTCAGAGAGCATAATAATCACCGAATGGGCAATGATCACTCACGACTAGGCTAGGACAATAACAGGGTTTAACCCTGAACCTTACGAATCTAGATATTCCATAGAGGTCCCAGAGCTATTAAGAAACTATATTTTTAAACATTATCACTATTTACCGCATTAACAAAACACCTAAGGCCCACCACGGCATCCACATCAACTTATTAAGTAATACGTAGGTACCACCCTTCTTAATGAGCAATCAATCAATGCCTTAATGAGTGAATCAACGGTGGAATTATTAAACTCTCTACCCTCCATGGCCTCAAGGTCCTTTTTAATAATTGACCAGTGACAACCATCAACACAAACCTCGAGTATCCTCAACCTCCTCTCTATCGAATAAATCCCTAAGACCCTCATTAACTCTAATGTCGAAGAGCAATTACCCCCACCAAACTAGGTTACCCCCTCCCAACCTTTTAAGCTACCTCTTGATGACCCTCGGTATTAGGCCGGCCCTCATTGCATGGTCCACGAGGACTATCGCCGTCATGGCCTCAGCCGCGAGTATGGCCTTTGGCGCGGTGGACACGTCATAGCGGCCCCTGAAGGTTATTGTCGTTTCCATCATTTTTTCCAAATCCACAGTTCTCTGGGGCTTTCTAATACTCGGTGTTGGTTTAAAGGCAACCCTAAACCTAATAGGCTCACCAATGCTCATGCCCCCGAGAGTCCCCCCGATCCTATTGGTCTCAAGTCTAGGCCTACCATTCCTGAGCACAATCTGGTCATTGGCCTCACTACCCCTCATCCTAGCCAGCCTAAACCCAAGCCCAAACTCAATACCGACGGCACTGCCTATTGACATAACAGCCTTCGCTAAATCAGCCCTCAACTTATCGAAGACCGGCTCACCAAGCCCTGGCGGAACATCCGTGGTAAGCACCTCCCCAATACCACCAACACTATCGCCCTCCTTAACCGTATTTACCAACACATCCACTGCCCTCCTCACAGCCTCATCATCAACCATGGGAAGTGGCTTCTCCCAAGACCTAACCACATCCTCAAAGGTGTAATCCTCCCTGGAAATAGCCACACCACCAAGCTCAATAAGGTGGCTTGCGACTTCAACATTTATTGCCTGCTTAAGCACGGCCTTCGCAATGGCCCCAGCCACTATCCTAGCCACGGTCTCCCTACCGCTAGCCCTACCACCACCCCTGTGATCATAAAACCTACCAAACTTCAGATAATAGGCGAGGTCTGCATGACCTGGCCTAGGCTTCATCCAAAGCTCATTATAGTAATCAGAGATAGCCCTCCTGTTCCAAACAATAACCGCTATTGGCGTACCCTCAGTAAACCCATCCTTAACACCAGACAGTATCTGAAACTCCTCATCCTCACACCTAGGATTAAGAATCGGCAATTGACAAAAACGCCTCCTCCCCAGCTCCCTCCCAATAAAGGACTCGTCAATAGCCACGCCGGCTGGAACACCATCAATCACCACGCCGATGGCAGGGCCATGAGACTCCCCAAAAGTCACAACCCTAAACACACGCCCAAAGACACTACCCATTGAGCAACGCACTATTTAACCTATATAAACATTCAAAACATCACAAAACATGAAAAACAACAAACAAAAACTTAAATTCCTCCTTAACCCTATCCATAACAGCGGCCGTGGTCTAGACTGGTCTAGGATGGCGGCCCCCCGAGCCGCAGAACCCGGTCGCGGGTTAACCGTGGGGTAAGTTCAAATCCCGGCGGCCGCACCAAATTACAATCAATCCCTTGCTTATCATTACCATCACCGTTCTTGATACTTATGATTGCTATTCGGGAAAACCTAAATACGTGCTCAATAGCCGCTAATTGATTGCGGCATGATTAATTGCCGGTTCATCGCAATCGAGGATATTAATAACGAGCAACACCTACTAATACTTATCTAGCTAGAAATTAGGGATATTCGGCATTTTATAAAGGGTTCCTCCTTCAGAGCACAGGGTGTTGATCGAGCACTACTGGAGCTTGAGGCATGAGGAATTACGTCAATGTTATTTGAAATATGCACCGTGTATGCTGTATCCGTGATCTTCAATTAAGTGCCAGTACTGATTTGGTTGGCAACCTCACTCAGTGCATGCATACAGGAACAAAACCAGAATATGCTTACCTGGGCCTAGTCCAGGGACGAAATCAAAGTAAAAAGAAGCCGAAACAGGTATAATAGCAGCCTCCTTTCTCATGAACCTTACAAAAAGTCCTGCATATCCTAAGGCAATATCTAGGTTGTTCCTTCCTCGGTGGTCTTACTCGTGTTTATCCTTTTCTCGAGTAACTTAACTTCATAATCAATATTCACGAGGTATTCCCAAAGTGCGTCGAGTGCCTCGTCCTTATCCACGAGATCCAGCTTAGCCTCAATAATAGCCCTAAATGCGCAGTCAAGGAACTTATCAAGGCATATACCCGGGCACTTAAGGACTTTTTTCACGTACCTTTTATATTCAGTTTTGTTTAAATTGTTTTCTATTTCAAATAAAATAAAAAATAGAAAATACCCCATATAATACACACCACACTTGTATTTCATAAAGAATTCATAAATAATATAAACAATATCAATTAGGGTAATTAATATAAATATAATAGAGAACACATTATTAGGCCTATACCTGCCTTGCATTCACGTCATTAGTACGAGGCCCAACGACCCGGCCAAAACCGGGCCGCTGAGCCCCGTACTAATGGTGTGGATGCATGCAGGGGGCAAATCCTTAATTGCTATGCATTGTTATCACCGTATATTTTTACGCTTGCCTTTGTCGTTTCTTGAGGTTGTTGGGTTTGTATTGTTTAATTAATTTTAATAAATTGTTTCCTGTGGTGAGGAAAGCCTTTTAACATTATTATTTCAATAATTTGATTAATGGAGTTCCTGGTCCTTAATTGGCAGAGACTTACGGATTTGGCGCTTGACTTGTCATTAATGATTAGGGACTCTGGCTATAGGCCTGACTCAGTGGTTGCAATCCTTAGGGGTGGTTACATGGTGGGTAAGCTTGTCTCTGATTTCTTGGGTGTTGAGGATTTGGTGGTCCTTGGCTTAACGAGTTATGGGACTAGGGTTGGTCAGGGTGAGGAACCCATTATTACTTACCCAATAATACATGACCTAAGGGGTAGGAGTGCGTTGATTGTTGATGATGTTGCTGATACAGGTAAAACCTTAGCAACTGCTAAGGATTTGCTTAGGTTCTATGGTGCTGGGGAGGTGAGGACTGCGACCCTCTATGTGAAGCCGTGGTCAAGAGTCAAGCCTAATTATTATGTGGATACTACGGATAGGTGGATAGTGTTTCCATGGGAGGTTGGTGAAGTCGTTAGGAATAGGCTTCGTGATCTAGACCTGGACCACATTGTTAATGAACTAGACTTGGTTCATTATTTCGGTGAGGACTTCGTAAATAAGCTCATAAAGCTACTCCACTGATTACTCATACTCAATTGTCGCTGGTGGCTTTGGCGTTACATCAAAGCCCACGGACGAAATCCTATTATCATTACTCAGTATTTCCTCAGCTACGTCCATGAGAATCTCACGGCTGAGTCTCGGTACGTCGGCTGTCATGAAATCATCAGTAACGATTGCCCTTATCGACACGAAATACTTACCTACACCCCTACCCATTAATTCATAAATCACGTGAGTGACATCACTGGTGGTGGCTAAGTACTTATGTAACTCATAAATTACGTCCCAATTAACTGGGTATCCCCTGACGAGCGCCACGTGACCATAGGACCTCGCGTCACCCTTGACACCTGTCGCCCTAATACTGAATAATTCCACGTGTAAATCACCGAGGCCATTAACAACCCTTGATAATTCACTGCTGGGTACTGTATCATACTCCCATGTGGCGGCAAACCATTGACTAAGACCCATGTTACCTAGCCTTCTCTCAACTATGTCCGTAGCCCTCCTAGCCACGTCAAGCTTCTCAAGCGTTAACTCACCCACAGCCCTAATACTGAGCCCAGGTCCTGGAAATGGCTGCCTATTAACTATTTCACTTGGTACACCAAGTGACTTAGCCAACTCCCTGACCTGGTCTTTATATAGGTCCTTTAATGGTTCAATGAGTTTGAAACCGTATTTCGAGGCCGTGTCTATACCCACCTGCTCAAGTACATTGTGCTGTGTTTTAATGCCTCCCCTCGTCTCAATCCAATCAGGGGCTATTGTACCCTGTACTAACCAGTCGCAGTCATACTCCTTGGCTATTTCCGAGAGAACCGTGTAAAACACCTCCCTAAACCTAGTCCTCTTCTCCTCGGCATCACTGAGTCCAAGCATTTCACGGTAAAACCTATCACTGGCGTTAATTATCTCAAGGGGAAGAACAGCTCTAAGTATCTCCTTAATGTGCTCAGGCTCGTTAAGTCTCATGAAACCAGTATCAATGAAAACAGCCCTTAATCTATCACCAATTATCCTCCTGGTGAGGATGGCTGCCGTGGTACTATCAACACCCCCAGAGATAGCCGCAAGTGCACAGTTTATGTGTAGTGACCTCATGTTTTCAATGACCTTATCAATAGCGCTTATGCTTATCATTAATGGATAATTCAATGAACCGTTTAAATACTTTAGCTTAAAACTGGCCCATAATATTCAGTGAATTATTTAATTAAAACTATAAATGATAAGGGCAAGTATTACTAATGACACAAATTCAGGAAGTTCCTCATTATTACTATGCCATACTCCGTGTGCTTCACTTCAGGGTGAAACTGCACACCAAACCTACTAATTCCCTCATTAACCATTGCCTCAACAGGCACATTATCACTATGGGCAACTACATCGAAGCCCCTCGGCTGCTTAACAACACTTATATTATGACTCTCCCATGCAGTGAATTCCCTAGATACTCCCCTGAGAATGGTATCCTCCCTATCAACGTAGATCCTAACACCACCAAACTCAGGGTTACCCCTACCTAATTCGCCACCATATGCATGGGCCATTAATTGATGACCAAGGCAAATACCCAATACAGGACCGGGGAATTCAAGGATGTAATCAATGGCGTTACCTGTCTTGGGTAGGTCCTCGGGTATGTTCCACGGACCACCACTAATGATCAAGCAATCAAATGACTGCTTAACCCTGCTAATGGGCTCAATGGGACCTAGAAAACTACCTTGAAACCCCAGTTCAATTACACGCCTAAGTATTAAGTGGTTATATTGACCTCCGAAGTCAAGGATCCCAACAACCACGAATTAAGTTTTTCGGTACTGTTTAAATACTTTTCATTAACAATAAACCAAATGCTTTGTTTGTTTTTAAGTCTCCTTATCGTTTTATTATTTAATTAATTATTTAAATTATTTAATAAATTCATTAAATAAAGATTCGATAATAGTTGCGCGAAAGATTTTTAAATATTCCAATTCTTGATGAAACAATGGGGGCTAAACAGGGCGTATTCCTTAGGGAATCCACGGGTTTAGTCAAGGAGGCTGGTTTTTGGGATGCTGTTTCAATAAATATTGCCAACATGTCCATAGGAGCCGCGTTAGGTACTGCAGGGTTCACACTGGCGGCACTACCCAGTGTTACTGGTGTGAACCTGGTATATGCATCATTAATTGCGTTTTTACTTTCAGTACCTCAAATAATAGTCTACACACTACTAACCACGTTAATACCACGCACAGGTGGTGACTACGTCTGGCTGACTAGGGCATTCGGCCCAAGGGCTGCCTGGCTTATTAATGGCTTGGTCATGGCATTCGTAATACAGGCCTTAGCCTACTACGCACTTGTTGCAACAGCTGGCGTTTTTCAGCTTGAGTCGGTACTACCGATACTGGGTATAAATGCCTCTTTCAATACTTGGTCCATGATCTCCATAGCCATCGCCTTCTTCGCCATAATAGTCATAGCAAACATACTAGGTACTAGGTATGGTATTAGGTTAATGACCGCACTAACCACAGTATCACTACTTGGGTTGATAATAACAGTAATAATATTATTTACAACGCCTAAGTCCATGGCCATTGCAGCAATTAATAAGTTACTACCCAGTGGCTACACATACTCATCACTCGCCAGTAGTTATAAGGGCCCTGAGTTCACGTTAAGCGGCGCATTCATGGTAATACCATTCTTCGCACTCTATGTCTACCCATGGTTAATGGCTGGACCAGCAATAGCCTCCGAAATAAAGGGTAGGGGTGCCATTAAGTATAACGTGCCGGTGGCGGCCTTAATAACGATGGTAATGGCAACAATAGGCTTTGAAGCCCTTTACTACTCACTGGGTTTTAACTTCGTGACTGCTGCATTGTCCAATCCTAACATTAATAGTATCCTGAATTACTGGACCATCGCCATGGTCGTGTCAAACAATAACGTGCTCAGTTGGATTATTGGTATATCATCAGTTACCTGGTACCTGGCAATACTGGCCTACGGCGCCATTGTGATTGTTAGGTATTGGTTTGCCCTTGCCTTTGATAGGGTTTGGCCTAGCTTCTTTGCCTACGTAAGCCCTAGGTTTGGAACACCAATATACGCACATGTAACAGACCTGGCAATAACAGCAATGCTCATTGCATTAACGGGCATATTCTACGGAACATTCACAGCACTATATGGAACTGAGGTTGGCCCACTGACATACTTGGCATTGGTTGGTGTTGCTGCCGTGTTGATAGCCCTAAGGAAAAACAATGAATTGAGTGGTGAGGTTAGGACCGCTCTCGTTGTTTCTGGTATTCTTCAATTCCTCGTATTCGTATTCCTCGACTATGAATTCCTAGCCTATCCACAGATTTGGGGTGGTAATTGGTTGGCTTACGGCGTAGAACTCGGCGCAGTAATACTCGGTATTGCGGCCTACGTAATCGCAAGATCAATCTACCTAAAGAGGTTTGGCATTGACATATCGGTAGCCTACGTAGAAATACCACCAGAGTGATTAGTGATGGATAAGACCGACCTAATTGTGAGAGCTAAGTACGTAATAACGATGACAAATCCATTAATTATAGAGGATGGAGCCGTGGCCATAGATAATGGCCTAATTAAGGCGGTGGGTAGGGCAAGCGACGTACTCAGCCAGTATAGGGGTGAGGAGGTCATTAATAGGGATAGGCACATACTAATGCCAGGTCTCATTGACACCCACACGCATACACAACAAGTACTGCTCAGGTCTTTCATTAATGATGAGAGACTTGCGTTACCGCCGTTATGGACAAAGCTCCTAATACCCTTCGAGGAATTACTCAATGATGAGTTGGCATACCTATCCTCACTGGTGAGTGTTATTGCCATGGCTAAGAATGGCATCACATACTTCATTGAGGCTGGCGCACCGAGGCCTAGGGAGTTAATTAAGGCAATTAATGAGGTTGGTATTAGGGGTGTGGTTACGCGGTCGACCTTTAATGTACGTGGGGATAAAATCACTGATGCTGATGATGCCATACGTGGAATTGAGGAGTTGCTGCCGGAGGTTAATGATAGGGTTAGGGTTTGGTGTTCAATCAGGCAGGTAATGATGGCTACTGAAGACCTGCTCCTCAAGGTAAAGGATTATTGCCTAAATAAAGGGTTGGGCATAACCTATCATTTGGGTGAGTATCAGGGTGAGGTTGATTATGCACTTACTAAGTACGGTATTAGGCCTCTCGAGGTCTTCGATAAGCTTGGCTTAACGCTAGTAAGGCCTACGGTGATAGCCCACGCCGTTTACCTATCCAGTAGAGAAAGAGCCATTGTTAGAGATAGGGGGTTAGGCATTGCCTGGTGTCCAATGGTTGACTCAATAGCCATGGGACTGCATTGGCTACCCATGTTTAATGATGCGTTGTTTGGCTTTGGAAGTGATGGTGGTGCATTCACAAGTCTTGATCTGCTGCATGAGACTAAGATCGCTAGAGCCGTGGGCAAGGCATTAACTGTGGGAATTACCTATGATAAGTCCTCCTTCAACTCCATTACAATGCTTAGGGCACTCACGGGCTGGGGTGGCCTATTGATTGGGGATAATGTTGGGGCGATTAAGGAGGGGTTTAAGGCTGATTTAATAACGCTTAGGCTTAATGATGCTAGGGCATTACCTGCGTATGATCCCGTGGAGTCCGTGGTATCGTTTTTGGATGGCCATGATGTTAATGACGTATTGGTGGGTGGTAGGTTTATTGTTAGGGATGGTAAATTATTCAGTGTTAGTGAGGATGATATTATTGAGAAGTTGTATGCAGTGATGCCTATTGTTAATGAGAAATTGAATAATATTAAGTATGGGGCTTTTTAATCTTCATTTTACATATACAAAATGTAAAGTATGATGAGCATTCAAAATCAATGAAATTAATATATGCATGCAATTTAGGTTTGCATTAACAATCGACGTGAAATACATAACATGTCCCTCGTAGTAAGTTAGTTTTTTAAGGTCATTCTAATCACTGGCATAAGTATGGTATTGTTTAAAACAATATTATGCTGCATAGAGTTACTTATATTCAGTATTATAGCTGGATTACTTGGATCGCTAACAGGCTTGGGGGGTGGTACGGTATTAGTGCCCTTACTTACATTGTTCTTGGGCATACCAATCGCCTACGCCGCTGGTGCATCGCTAATATCCACAATAGCGACATCAAGTGGCGCAGCCAGTGCGTACATTAGGGATAAGATAACTAATGTCAGGATTGGCATGGGCCTCGAGATAGCCACTACGACTGGGTCAATAGTTGGTTCATTAACGGCAGCCTACATATACAGCCACAGCCTTGCGTGGATTGTCTACGTGGTCTTCGGCATAGTAATTCTAACGTCAATAATACCGACAGCCCAGAGAGGTAAGTATGAAATACCTGATCCTAGGAAACCTGATCGAACCACGAGGATATTTAAACTATACGGTAGTTACTACGACGATGCCCTAAAGAGGGAGGTTAAGTATTGGGGTGTTCGTTGGTGGCTCGGCGAATTGATAATGTTCTTTGC
>ERZ1669250.155-NODE-155-length-36162-cov-7.148946_pt1 | contig 36162 bp, 31 predicted proteins | sample MGYA00579295_ERZ1669250 | MGnify/ENA primary metagenome ERZ1669250 (study PRJEB41166, sample SAMN08046056) | hot springs metagenome | biome: hot spring; feature: acid hot spring; material: thermophilic sediment; isolation source: thermophilic sediment from acid...
TTTGTCCTTCAGCAACGCTTACCAGGTACGTGTTTAATGAATCCAGCTCAGAATAAGCCTGTGACATATTGAATGCAAGAGGCTGAAAATCCTTTAACTTGTGAAGAAATGCGTCTCTCTCCTTAGCATATGAAATTGCCTTGGAAAGTGCTCCATTTGCAATGCCTATAGCAATAGCTGCTACTGGAAGATGTATATCTTCAATGATCTCATCCATCTTTGTGCTAAGTGGCTTGAAATTGCTAGATTTGAATTTTACAGGTGAGAAAGTTACTCCCCTGAAACCCAATTGTTCATGGTTCGGCAACTTTTCGTATCCTGAATCTATCATGTACAAGTTATTCTCCTCTTCTATGTTCACTATGAATATGTTTCCAGAAGAATTGAACACAGCATTCAGAACACCTTCTATCATGTTTCCATTCTTCATTATATGACCAGGATCAAGCATATTTAGCCTTGTTGAATATGCCATTGTACCCGATATCTTGCCTGAGGCTATCTTTGATATAATTTCCATGTTGTTATCCTTCATCAATGATTTGATTACAAGTGAATTCTGTATGAATATGTAAAATGCTGCAGATGGGCTTGCTGAAGATATCTCCCTAAGGAGTATTGCATAACCAAGTCTGTCCAGGTATGCTCCCCCCGTTTCAAATGGTGCAAGTGCACCTAGAAAACCCTGTGAAGCCAGCTTGTTCTTCAGGTCTGTGCTTAACCCTTCAAGCTCGATGTTTTTGTTTACAGGCTCAATCTCTTTCTGTGAAAATTCTTTCAATACAGATTCAAGAACCTTATACTCTTCATCCATTGTCATTTTTGCATCACCTTTTTAATGAAAGATCTATAAATAACCAGTTTTTCAATTTCTGTAGAACCTTCCCAAATTTCCATAATTTTTGCATCCCTAAATAATCTCTCTAGAGAAGTAATAGCTCCATCAACTCCAGTTATTTCTAAAGCTTTTTCAGCAGCAAATGTTGCTACATCAGCTGAATAATATTTTGCCATACTTGTCAGTGTTGGGTCCGGTTTAAATTCAAACAGGTAACTGGCTGCTTCATATGTTAATAATCTAGCTGCCTCAACTTTTGTTATAATTTCAGCTATTGCAAACTGAACAGATTCCATTGTTGAGAATTTTTCATCTTTTTTAACTTTATCTATAATCATATCAACAGCTCCTTCTGCTATACCAATCGATTGTGCAGCTATGTAAATTCTAGATATATCAAAAAATGTCATTGCATAATAAAATCCCTTTCCCACTTCCCCAATTATATTTTCATTTGGAACTTTTACATTGTCAAAAATAATCTCAGCAGTATCAGTTGCTCTAACACCCATTTTTCCATACAATTTATTTCTTGAGACCCCTGGGCAATTCGATTCAAGTATTATCATTGTCATGTTGTGATGTCTTTTTTGTTCAGAAGGAGATGGACCACTTCTAGTGAGTACTAAAAAGAAATCCGCAACTGTACCATTTGTTATGAACATTTTAGAACCATTCAGTAACCAATATCCATCCTTATTTTCAATTCTTGAAGCTATTCCTGCTACATCACTGCCTGCGACAGGTTCTGTAGTGGCAAAGCCCATGATCTTTTCTCCTTTTAGTACAGGCTCTAGATATTTCTTTTTTTGGAAGTCATTTCCAAATAACATTAAAACCTCTGCACCAAAAGCACTTGATAGTATAGAATTCCCTAGTCCTGGATCTACTCTAAATAATTCTTCGATTGTTACCAATTGCTCCCAAGGGTTATTAACACCAAAAATTCCTTCTTTGAATCCTTTTTCCCTTATTTCAAAAGGGAATTTTTCATGTTCATCGTAATACCTTTTTTTCTCATCGGTGAATTCTCTGAGTGCAAATTCCCTCACTTTATTTCTTTTTTCCTCAATTTCCTTAGGTAAACTAAAATCCATAATCACACCCTCTCTATTATTATTGAAAATCCTTGGCCACCGCCAACACATAAAGTAGCCATGCCATATCTGGCATTTTTCTCTTTTAGGATTCTTGCTAAAGTCCCGACAATTCTTCCTCCTGTTGCTCCGAGTGGATGACCAATTGCAATTGCACCACCATGAATATTTACCTTGTTTATATCAATTCCTAGTTTCTTAATAGCATTTAGAGGTACAACTGCAAATGCCTCGTTTATCTCCCAGTAATCTATGTCTTCGACATTCATTTTTGCCTTTTCCAAAGCCTTCTTTGACGCAGGAACAGGTCCTTCACCCATAATGCTAGGATCTACAGCAGCCCAGCCAATAGATACAATCCTTGCCATAGGTCTCAGACCATATTCATCCATTGTTTTTTCATGCATTAACATTGTCATCGATGCACCAGCATTCAATGGTGAAGAATTACCTGCTGTTATTATTCCATCGGTCTTAAACGCTGGAGGTAATTTCTTAATCTGATCAAGTGTTGTATCCATTCTTATACTTTGATCGCTATCGACTGTTATTAATTTCCCTCCGCTTTCCACTTGTAAGGGTAAAATTTCATCCTTAAACCACCCATCTTTTAAAGACTGTGTAGCTAATTTATGGCTTCTTAGCGAAAATTCGTCCATTTCATCCTTGGTTATTTTTGAAATTTCAGCAAGTTTTTCAGCCGTAAGGCCCATGCTGTAACCAATGTTCATCTGATATTTAGCATATTCAGGCCTGAACATTAATTTATAGTTAATCGCAACATGGGGATTATCGCCCATCGGTACATGTGTCATATGTTCCATCCCACCGGCCATTACTATCTTTGAATTTCCAGTCATTATTTCCATAGATCCAATAGCTATTGAAGTCATAGAAGATGCACATTGTCTGTCTACAGCCATAGCAGGCACTTCCACCGGTAATCCGGCAAGAAATACTGGATGTCTTCCCCCATATAGCCAATTTTCATCTGCTTGTAGAGCACATCCTGTAATAACATCACCTATTTCTAATGGATCTATCTTAGTTCTATTTATTAGTTCTTTAAGAAGCATTGCAACAGCATCGTCCATTCTTATTGAATTGAATACATCCCTTTCTGGTTCTCTGGGCCTAGATCTAGAAAAGGCAGTTCTTAAATAATCTACTAAATAAGCATCCATATTTTTTCACCTTCCTTTGAATTCCGGTTTTCTTTTTTGAATAAAAGCTGAAATACCCTCCTTCAAATCATCTGTTGAAAATAAAACACCACTTGCAAATGATTCCATTTCAAGTCCAATGTCAACAGGAACTTGTGTACCCTTATTTAACAGTCTTTTGGCAAGAGCTACCGCTACAGGTGCAGACTTTTCAGCAATTGATTTTGCAAATTCAATAACTTCACTATCCGGATCTTTATAAATCTTGTTTAATATTCCTAATGAAAATGCTTCCTTGCCACTGATTCTTTGACCTGTAACCACGAATTCCATAGCTTTTCCCAGGCCGATTATTCTTGACAATCTCTGAGTGCCACCCCATCCGGGAACAAGCCCTAATGTAATTTCAGGAAATCCTATTTGTACATCCTCAGTACCTACCCTTAAATCACATGCCAAAGATAATTCAAAACCTCCACCAAGAGCGTAACCTTTCATCACGGCTATCGTAAGCTTTGGCATTTCAGAAATTAATTGAAATACCCTTTCTCCTCTTCTAGAATTCTCTAAAAATTGAAAACTACTTCCTACAAATTCATTTAAATCCGCACCTGCTGATAGGACATTTCCATCACCTGTTATTATTACTATGTTTATTTCAGGATCGTTCCAAATCATTTTAATTCCTTTTTCTAACTCTTCTAAAAGTTCTCCGCTGATTAAGTTATATTTAGGTCTGCTTAGAATTATTTTTGCAATTTTATTAGAGTATTTCTCAATCTTTATCGTTTTTAACTGTTCAGATGAAGATAATTTCTCTGGTTTAATGCTCTCTTTTTGTTTTGTTTCTTCTTTCATTTTCAATCTACCATCAATGGCTTCCCTCAATTTTCCATTTTTAATTGTTTCTGCAGGTGCAAAAACTTCACAATCATATTTTTTAGAAAGTTCTTCTAACTTAGATTTTAGTTCTGCGCTGGTAAAACTTTTTGCAACAGAAATTGGCCCAAAAGGTCTGTTCATCCCATATTTTTCTCCATTCTCAATATCATCAGGTGTTGCTACACCCTGTTCAATTAATTTAACAGCCTCATTAATTTCAACTGCAAAAATATCCATTATTGACACTTTATCAGTTGCTTTATTAAGATTTATAACGGGTCTTCCCGATGACCAGTCATAAAAACCCTTTCCAGTCTTTTTACCTAATTGCTTGTTTTTGAATAGTTCTCTTATAGTTTTGCATTTACCGAAATCAGGATGCAGTGCTTTTGTGTAGTATTCCATGGAATCATATACAACATCTATGCCCACATAGTCCATAAGCTCAAATGGACCCATTGGTAAACCCTGATTTTTGAAATAAGCATCTATTTCTTCAGGTTTCGCTATATTGTTATCAATCCAAAGGCAAAATAAAAGAGTTTCAGGTGCATTTATTCTATTAACTACAAAGCCAGGCGTATCTTTCATTACCTTTACAGGATATTTTCCTATCTTTTTAACAATTTCAACAAGCGCATTTAAAACTTCATCCGATGTCTGTTCAGCTTTAACTACTTCCACAAGTTTCATAAGAGGTGGTGGATTAAAAAAATGCAATCCTGCAACTCGTTCTTTATTCATTAAATCTTTAGCTATATTCGTAATTCTAATATTTGATGTATTGCTTGCAAGGATAGTATCTTTTCTCGTATATTTTTCTATTTCCGAAAATATTTTCTTTTTGAGATCCTCCAGCTCAGGTACTGCTTCTATCACAAGATCAGCATCCTTAACAGCAACTTCTATTGATGTAGATGTTCTAATTCTGGATAAGATATCATTTAAATTGCCAATATTTCCTTTCTTTGCTAATTTCTCAAGACTATCCTTAATTTCATTGAGGGCCTTTTTAAGAATATCATCAGAAATATCTTCTAAATAGACATTAAAGCCATACAAAGCAAAAACCTCAGCAATACCACGGCCCATTGTACCCGATCCTATAACGGCTACATTTTTTATTTCCATAAAAATTCACCAAAATGATATCATTAAACAAAAATTTAAATTTTATTAAATCCAAAGCATGATGGAATTTTAGATATGAAAAAAATATTATTTTTTAAAAGTAACATTGAATCCTTTCAGTTATTGAGAAGTTAGGGGATTGGGGGAAGCTGTAAAACTCAATAGCTTTGGCGATGAAATGCACGGACTTCCCCAATAGAAAATATTTACATAAAAAAGGTATTCCAAATTGTCCACACCTGAAATGGTAAGGCACTCTCCAGAAGAGTAAGACGGTTAAGTTGGACATGTTTTACATCGGTTCCGGTGGCATGTTCTCCGTAAGGAGAAAGGATATACGCCTCAAGCCATCTGCTGGAATCAGGCTGTGGAGCGATGCCCGAAAGGGATAAAAATAGCCTCCTTCCCCTGGCAAGGGAAAGTCAGCCAGCCAATCGTTGCGGTTCAATGACACTCTGCTCAAGGGCGGCGCTGGAGACCAACAACAAGCTCCGAAGCTTTAGCGAGGAGTAGCTGACGGAATTACTACCTGTCTTCCTACCGCCTTTTGTTCCTCCAAATTAATTATACCTTCATATGCCTCTGATAGTTTTAGCGTTTTACTTATGGGTTTCTTGTAATTTAATAATCCTTTTTTAGCTAGATTTACAACCTCGATTTGTTCACTTAAAGTACCAACATAAGATCCCGTTATGGTTCTTTCAGTGAATACAGTATTAAATGGTGTAATTTCTTCTTTCTCTAGGCCCATTAAACCCACCAAAACATATATACCCTCTTTTCCAAGTAAATCACTGTATAATCCCACCGTACCTCTACCTACCAGGTCTATTACTGTCTTAAGTCCATTTCTTCCAACAATCTTTCTTATTTCGCCTTTTGGATCCATCTTTTTTATATTTATGGCATAATTAAGTTTTGAAATTCCATCAACAAATTCTATAGAATCATCCTTGGTATCTATTCCAATTATATTTGTAAAGGGTGCAAAAAGCTTAAGGTATTGAACTGCATAAGAACCAAGGCCACCAAGCCCAATAATGGCTACATAATCATCAGGTTCTAGGTATGGAACAGCCTTTTTTACAGCCCTATAAGTGGTTAATCCCCCGCATGATAAAGGTGCAATTGCTGCGATGTCATCAATTCCATTTGCATTGACCAAATATTTATAGCTTTTTACAAGAAAATATTCCTGAAATCCTCCATCCACATTTATTCCTGGAACAATTGGTGAATTCGCCACATTTGTAAGACCTTTAGCTGTATATTTATCATCATATTTCCATTGCCAAGGATAAACCAATACATTATCTCCAACTTTAAAGGTATCAGGTACTTGCTCACCCTTTTCAACTATAGTACCAGAAATTTCATGTGATAATATATGCGGTAACTTTTCTGGAGCGCCTCCCTTTTGCCAAATTCCTTCCCAAACATGGACATCACTGTGGCATATTCCAGCACCAGCCACTTTTATAAGAACTTGGTCTTGAACAGGTAGTTTTGTTTCAGCCTTTCCCATTTCAAGCGGGGCTTTGAATTGCTTTAAAAAAATTGCATTATGAAATTCCTTTTTTGTTTCCATTAAACATAATATCACTATCTAAAATTTATACTTTTTCTTTAAGAAATTTAAATAATTACTTTCCATTATTTTTATTTTCTGAAATGTTTCATAAATACTTAAATATAAAATTATATCTATTAAATATCATTTTCTCTAAAAAGAATTTAAAAATAAAAAAACAATAATGCTCAAAATTCCGAGAATTCATCTTATTTAAATCATGTATTTGAAAAATTAAACTCAATATATATTTCTTAGATTAATTTCATATAATTTTTTATAAATTTATTCACCCTTAAATTTTGGTTCCTTTTTTTCTCTAAATGCTCTTATACCTTCTTTTAAGTCATAAGTATTTGCAAGTGTTGACTGTTCATTTGCTTCAAAATTTAGAAAATTGTCGAAATCATTATAAATAGATTTGTTTATAAATTTTTTAGCTACAGAATATGCTTGAAATGGGCCATCACTAATTTTATATGCAATTTTGCTTGCATGAGAAAGAGGATCATCAACAATTTCCAGTAATCCGTTCTGTTCAGCGTATTCTGCAGAAAATTCTCCTCCTTCTATTAAAAATTTCATGAATTTTGATCCTGCAAGCCTGGTGAGTATATATGTTATACCTGTATCTGGTGCGAGACCAACATTCTGAAATGCAAGTATAAATCTGGTTCTTTTAGTTGCAAATACATAATCACAGGAAAATGCTATACTAATACCTGCACCTGCAACTATTCCATCCAAAGCACTTATGAATATTTTTTTACTGTATCTTATTTTTTTAACTATTATATGAAATGAATACTCAAGATCCTTTTTTATAACTTCTTGAGATATTTCCCCGGTGGTATCAAAAAGATCCGCACCCACTGAAAATGATCCTTTTGACCCTGTAATAACTGCAACTTTTGTGTTAGAATCAAGTTCAAATTCATCTATTGCATTTATTAATTCATTTCTAGTTTCATTATTAAGGGCGTTTAGTCTTTCAGGTCTATTTATTTTTATTATTGTTATGTTATTTTCATTTTTCACTTGTAAATTATGGTACAGCATAATATAAACACTATTTAAAATGTTTATTTAATTTTTACTAATTCTTTTGATATAAATGCCAAGTATTTTCTTACATTAACAATAAATTTATAAGGTTTAAATTTAACGGAATATACAATTATATTTTTACATTTTTTGAAATTTTGAAAAAAATTTTATTATTTTCAAAAAATTAGAAATTATTACAATTTGTTTGTAATAAAATAAAAATTAATATATTTTTAATATTAATTTTAAACAATTTTAAATAAGTGATCATAATACTCGCAACCATGGAAACAGAAGGAAGTGAAGCGGGAGAAAATGGCGCTAGATTTTCTCGCCTTGCAATTGAATATGCAAAAAAATATCAGGGTAAAATACAAACCTTACCAAAGGTTCCTGTAAAAAGTCTTAACGATTTTTCAATATGGTATACTCCCGGAGTAGCTGCTGTATCTCTCGAGATAGCCAAGAATGAGGATCTTTCATTTGAAATGACATGGAGATGGAATTCCGTGGGTATAGTAACAGATGGAACAAGGGTCCTAGGTCTTGGAAACATTGGACCATATGGAGCAATGGCTGTTATGGAAGGGAAGGGCCTTATATTCAAGTATCTCGGTGGCGTAGATGCTGTTCCAATTCCAATAAATGTTCATGACAAAGATGAAATAGTGAAGGTAGTGAAGGCCATTGAGCCTGCATTTGGAGGCATAAATCTTGAGGATATAGAATCACCGAAGTGCTTTTATCTTCTCGAGAAGCTGAGCTCTGAGATGAACATACCAGTCTGGCATGATGACCAGCTCGGTACAGCTGGCGCTACTCTTGCCGGAATTCTCAATGCGTTGAAGCTTACTGGTAGAATACCAGAAAAAACTAAAGTGGTTTTCTTCGGTTCAGGTGCTGCCAATATTGCTACAGTAAAGTTATTCAAGGCCGCAGGATTTGATCTTAAAAACATAGTTATGGTTGATTCAAAAGGTGTTCTCCATGCGGAAAGGGAGGATATGGACTCATTGATGAAAAATAATCCATGGAAGTACGAGCTTGGATTGCAAACGAACGGTTCAAATATTAAGGGAACAGTAGTCGATGCACTTGAAGGAGCGGATGTTTTGATTGCTGCATCTGTTCCAGGTCCAGGAACGATCAAAGGTGAATGGATAAGGAAGATGGCAAAGAGGTCAATTGTATTCGCACTTGCAAATCCTGTACCTGAGATCTGGCCTGGAGAGGCGAAAAGAAATGGAGCAGAAATCGTTGCAACAGGGAGGTCTGATTTCCCGAACCAGATAAACAACAGCATGGTATTTCCAGGTGTGTTCAGGGGTGCTTTAGATTCAAGGACTAAAAAAATAAATGAAAAAATGATCGTGTATGCATCTATGGAACTTGCGAAATTTGCAGAGGAAAAAGGTATAGACGAAAATTACATAATTCCAGACATGACGGAATGGGAGGTATTCCCTAGAGTAGCGGCTGCAATAGCATCCAAGAGTGTGGAAGAGGGCCTGGCCAGAAAGAAAGCTACTAGAGAGGAATTCTATCTTAGGGCAAAGGAAATAATTGAAAAAAATAGGGAAATAATTGAAAAGTTAATGAATATGGGATATATTGAAGATATAGGGAGATGATAAAAATGGAGATAAAAATTAGGGACCTTGAAGAGAATGATCTTAAGGAAGCTACTGATCTTGTGGTAAGGTTGAAAAAATTCAATTCTGAACATGATCCACTTTTTGCTCTTACAGAAGATCTTGATAATGTAGTAATGAAATATCTTAAGGAATCAATAACCATGGATTCAAGGGATGTACTGGTAGCTGAAGAAGAGGGTAAGATCGTTGGTATTGTGTTGGCAGAAATTGTTGATAGGCTATTTTATCAGCCACTTAAGGAAGTAAGAATCACAGAGCTTTATGTACTTCCTGCATACAGGAAGAAAGGTCTGGGAAAAAGGTTAATCGATGAAATAGCAAAGAAGGAGAAGAAAAAGGGCTGTAACATCATTACTGTGGAATTTCCAAATGAGAATCTGCTTGCACACAAGTTCTACACGTCCCAGGGCATGAGATCCATAATATGTGTTTATGGAAAAATGCTATAAATTTTTTATAAATTTTCATTTATTATTTTTGAAAACTCTTCCGGTTCCTCAAATTGTGGCATATGACCAGCATCTATAAGAAACAGTTTAGAATTTTCTATATTTGAAGCAATAATTTCAGCATATTTTATATCCATAACATTATCATTTTTACCCCATACAATTAATGTTTTTGATTTTATTTTTTTTAAATCCTCTAATTTTAATCTCCATATGGGGTTCTGATTATTTTTAATTGTATTTTTTAAAATTTTTGGATCATTTTTACTGTTTGATTTTATCAAAAAATCAACAAAATTATTAATGTCATTTTCACTCATTTTACCAACGGGATGAAGGCCAGCATTACTTATAAGTACTAAATTTTTAGGTTGCGAATGATCTAAGGTATACCTTAATGACAACCAGCCTCCATAGGAATTGCCCATCAGGGTGAAATCTTTTTTCCCCAATAATTTAATAAAATCATCCAGAGCGAGGCACTGGTTTCCTATGGTATATTCCATTTCATTCTTTGATGACATTCCATGACCTAAAAGGTCAAGAAAATAAAGTTCAAACCTTTTGTCAAGATACTTTTCTAATTTTGCAAAACTTTCTGCAGATGATCCGATACCATGGAGAGCAATGATCGGTTCATTTCCTTCCCTGTAAAGGTACGAAATCCTGCCAAACCTTGTTTCTGCAAATTTTCTTTCCATTGAATCTTTGAATAAATCAAAAATAATAAGTTTTTTCATCTCATTTATGGAAAAGAATTAAATCCTTATGATCATAAAAATAGCCAAATTTACGATTTTTTGAAGAACGGAATCAAACTTCATCTGTGTTAGCTTAAAATCTTGTATTTTAATTAGGTCACATTAAGAATTGGTAAATATTCTAGGAACAGTTTAGGCAAGAATTGAAAATATAACAAAAACCTAAATTTTCAATGGTAAAGATTTTTAAAGTTAATTTATCAAAAAGAGCAATTCAATGAAAGATCTCTATGCCAAATATTTCGGAAAGAATCTCCTGGAAGAACTAAATTTATATAAATCTAAAAATAATATAGGATGAAATAGATGTTATTGCGTAAAATAAAAAAAGTTCAGAGATATTTTTCTCTGAAATATTTAATTAGGTAATCAGGGTTATAATTTTCGTTAAAAGACATTTTCAGCAGATCCTTGGGTGTATATATTGAACCGTACCTGTGCACTTTATCGCCAAGGAATTTCTTTATGTAATCTATGTTTCCCATACCAATGTTCTCATAAAGATCCTTAATCTGGGATCTGATAATGGCTGAAATTATGTTCCCCAAAGAATATGTGGGGAAATAACCAAATGATCCCTGTGACCAGTGTATGTCCTGCAATACACCTTCTGAAACATTCTTTGGCCTTATTCCTAGATATTTTTCCATGAAATCGTTCCATATCTCTGGAAGATCACTTACGGCGAATTTTCCAGTGAGCAAATTCTTTTCTATCTCATACCTCAATGCAATGTGGAAATTGTAGGTAACTTCATCCGCATCAACCCTTATGAGGCTTGGATTTACCGTGTTGAAATAAATGTATATATCATGCTCATCATAATCCTTGATGAAAGGCAAATTTTCCTTCAAGGTAGGGTAAAGCAAATGTACGAATTCTCTGCTCCTTCCAATTATGTTCTCAAAGAACCTTGACTGTGATTCATGGAAACCAAGAGAAGGTGCTCCAGCTACAGGCATCCAAGCAAGTGATGGATCCTTCTGGAGCTCGTATATCGCGTGACCTGATTCATGAATTGTTGAAAATAGAGTTGATTTAAAATTTATTCCCTCGTATCTGGTTGTAATTCTAACATCATCCATGGAAATGTGCGTTGTGAATGGATGTGCCGAAATATCCATCCTGAACCTGTCCATTGGCATTTTTAAAATATCAAGAACTTTCTCATTTATCTTTTTCATTGAATCTATCCTGTATTTTTTATTTTCAAGTGGATGCTGAACATAGAACTTTCTTTCTTCAATGATCTTGTCAAGTACAGGTTTGGTGTTATTAAGCAGTTTATCAAATATTTCATCAGCATATGCAACGGTAAAGCCCTCTTCATAAAGGTCCATCAACGCATTATAAGGGTGTTTTTCATAGCCAAGATATGAAGCAATTTGTTTTTGAAGTTCAACAATCCTTACCAGATAAGGTTCAAAGGATGAGAAATCAGATCTTTTTCTGCTCTCACGCCAGACCATTGCAGCCTTGGATGTTGTTTTGCTCAATTCCTTTATAACATCCGGAGGTATTGAAATGTAGTAATGAATTGACCTTTTTAGAACCCTGATTATGCCTTTTTCAATATCCGTCAGGTTTTTCATTTCTACTGCATCTACTTTATCATGAAGCTTAACTATCCTTTCCTGCTGGAACATTTCTATCCTTGCCATTGCTTCACTCCTGAAATCTATGCCCTTTTCTGGCATGTGCGTTTCCATGTCCCAGTGCATTAATCTCTGAGCCTGAGAGAAGGATTCAATGTTTTTGTACTCTTCCAGTATTTCTTCAATCTTTTTGTTCATGAAATTGAATAATAAAATTCTAATATAAACAAATTTCCATTTTGGCGTAATTACCTAAAAAAATTTAAATAATGGAATTAAGTAAATTAAAAATATGCGTGAATTGAGAAAAAAGGAAAAAGGTGTATCAGAGGTAATAGGTACAATTTTAATTTTAGCTATAACAGTTGTCCTTTTCAGCAGCATATTTTATTATGTTGCTGTAATGCCCCCGCCTAAATCACAGGTTTATTCATCATTCTCATCTTCCTATCAAATAAACACCAATGGTACATTTAATGTGACGATCGTAAATAATGGGGGTGAATCACTTTCAGTTTATTTCACTGAACTAGAAATTTTTATTCAAAATCCTAATGAACATATAATCCATACATTATCATATTCAAAAATTTATAATCAAATAAAAGGAGATTATTTTAAGGTAGGTGATAGTTTTTATTACAATTCAAGCTGGGATAATGTTTCAAAGGTAACATATCTTTCCACGATTTCAATATATTTAATCGATACCCAAAATAATCAGGTAGTTTGGTCAAATGTTTTACAGGGATCTGTTCAAGGTATAAAAGTAATAGGATTCTCTTATTCACCTCAACCTTTTATTGCAAATATTACATTTACAGGTCATATAATTTCTTACGTAATTTATAACTCACAAAATAAAATACTACCTAAAGTAGGCATATCAATACCTCGGATGAACATTAAAAATCAATTTATGGGATTTATTAGCCCCATGGAATTTGAATATACTAATATTTTCAGTCAAATTTTAGCTGGTAATTATAATGTATACATTAATGCTACTCTTGGAAATATTTCAAACAGTTATATTGGTATCATACAAGTAATAAATACTTCTGCATCAAATATTGCATTAAGAATAGTTTCATTGACATTGAATAATATTGAGCCGACTCATGGTAGCAATAATTTAATATTTCTATCCATTTATAATCCATCAAACAATACAGAAAAATTTAGATTGAACATCACGGATTATTATTCAGGATATAATAATGGTTGGAATTATATAAATTCTAGTGTAGGTGATCCAACATCATATTTTACGATAACTCCCATGACATCATTGCCTATAACAATTAACTGGTTTAATGTTGGCGGAAATGTACCTGCTGAAGGGAACCATATTTTAAAGATTACATTTTCGAATGTCACACCTTACATACCTAATATTGGAAATAGTATTAAATTCACAGTTTTGCCTAAAATTTTATTGGTTGATGATGAAAATGTTCCTACAACAAGTTCTTTAAGTGTTTTTAATAATTATTATAGTATGTTTCAGTACTTAAATTATCCTGTTGATGTTCAATATTTAACTTCAACAAATAATGTTGCTAGTATTGGTGGATATGACTTAATTGTATGGATTACAGGAAATTCCTCTACTGGAATTGGATATAATAATAGAAATAACCTAAATACATTTATTGATACTGGTGGATCTTTATTGATGGAGGGTACACATTCTTCAACATTTTCGGAATTTTTTATTAATACTAACCAAAATATTATTTATGCTAACCAAAATAAATTTTTATCTAACACAACCATTAAATATCAAAATTTAACATCAATTTCACCAAATTCAAATAATATTCAAATAAATTATATGGCAAATATTACATATAACCCATACATAAATAGTTATGTTACATTTACTATTTCAAACAATGAAAAGTATCTTGCAAATATTACTAATTCTGCTTCCTCGGTAGTATATGGTACTACAGGAAATTCAGGGAAGTATGGAAAGTTTATTTTTATTGGTTACGAATTTTCAAACATGTATATTTACCAACAGGATTACATTATGAACAAAATGGTAATGTGGTTATCAAATATTACAATTAGATCAGGGTTGGACATAGCCCTAGCAGATATGAAAGTTTCAAATTATAATCCTATGTTTATGCAACCTATCAATTTTACTTTTTACATTCAAAATCTTTCTCCAGGTTCCTTTAATTCAACCACTTTATATCTGACCTTAAATAATCAAATTGTAAATGTATTTCAAAATGGAACAGAAGAACCAAGCAGTGGTATAACTGTTCCAGCAATTTTGAAAGGTAATGGTGCTATGATTGCAATAAATGTTGAGTGGTATGCAAATGTACCCCCTGGATCCTATAAAATTTTTGCTTATGTAAATCCAAATCATAATCCTCAAGAAATCAATTACAATAACAATGGTTTGAGCAGCTTAATAAATATTAATTTAAATGTAAAATTTTCAATTCTTGTTTTGTATGCGCATCAAAATAAAAATGGGAATAAAAATAATATAACTTCAGTTACAAATGCTTTAAACAATACAATTGGCGCAAATAGTTATAAATTTATTAATTATCTGGAATCAAGTTCAATAAAAAATTATATCAATTTGAATAATATTTTTCCATATTATAATCTAGTTATTGTCGATTTTAATAATACGGGTTATTTGAATACTAATCTTTCATCAGCGATGGTAAATTATTTAACAAATCCAAATACAAGTAAATACCCATATTCTTTAATTATCATTGGAGAAAATGTAAGTACAATATCTAAAAATCAAACATTGATGAATATATTATCAATAAATTCATTTATTACCTCAAATAATAATAGTTTAGGAAATTTAATTGGACTTACATATAACCAATTAAATTTGAAATTAGGTCCTATGGGTGCAAATGTATCTAGGGGATATGGATTGATCTATCAATATTCAGGCACTTCTACACTAATTAAATTAAATAAAATTTCAAACGGTACAGTTATTTTTAATAGTACATATTCTGGCCCTGTTTATTCCTCAGTAAAAGTAGGAAATGCCATTATAGAAAATGTATCTAATGTAATTGTAACAATATTTCCTTATGATTTTGAAAACATATTAGGTTTTATACAAAATCATACTCAAGCTTACTCCCCATCCCATACTTCTTCCAATCCATTATACAGTGCATTACCGAGTTCAGAACAATATGCTAAAAACTTCTTAATGATGAATTTTTTAATTGCATCTAGGTATCTATTTAACAATCCACTTCCTGAAATACTTTCACCTGACATAAGCATAAATTCACCTATGGTTACATTGAATAATTATTATTTATTTAGTGTAACTATGAGAAATCTGGGAGCAGTACCAATTTATGTAACCCTTGAAGCATTTGAGGAAACATCCATGTATTACAGCTCACAGCCCATATATCTCGTTGGAAGTACTTCAAATACAATAACAACAGTAACAGCAACAATTATCTGGAAACCAAGCTATGCGGCATCCCCTATTCCAGAATGGTTAAGGTTTGTTCTCGTACCTGCCAGTGCTAATATTCCCATTTCTCCAATGCAAGAAGCATTGATTTCAAAACAGGTATATTATTTCTACGATAACGGATCCACATTATCTGGATGGGAACATTATAATGTTCTTGCTTATATAACTGGAGAAAATCTTTTTGGATTAAATAACCCCAATACAAATATAGCATCCAATTGGACTCAAACAGCTAATGGTGGAGATATTAATATTAAATATGGAATAACTAGCAAATCTTATTTTTCATATCCATATTCCACATGGATTCAGGATATTATAGACAATTATAATAAAATTGGAAATTTTGGATATGTTTATTTAAGTTTACCTTCAGTGACAGTATATGCAGGTTCAATAGTTACATTGTCCTGGTATTGGAAATATTCAATTGCAGAGGCCCAGAACGGTATATTTTTGATGGTTGATATTTCAAAACAGGGATCTACTCAGTGGTATCAAGTTTATTTGCCATACAATAGCAATCCTGATTTAGGAAATGTAGTACAAGTAAAAGACCCTTATCATAACCTTTATGCTAAAATATATCAAGCATTTAATGGAGTAAGCGGAGGTGGAACATTTTCCTGGGAATTTTATAGTATAAATTCTAATAATCTTTATGTAATGAATCCAACTACCGGCTTGCCCATGCCCAATCCATTAAATGTAACAGGTGAAAGTATAACATTTGTATTTTATTATATAGCCCCAGATATAAATGCAAATTCTAGTAGTGGGAGTAGTACTCCTGGCAATGGTACATATATAGATAATGTGCTCCTATCGATCTCAAACGGCGGAAACGATGGATGGAGGATAATTACACCCAACCAAAAATCAACATATTATGGAATTGCCAATGATGGTATAGGGAAATTAGGATTTCAGGGCTCACCAACAGCAAATTTAATAGCTGATTATAATAATAATTCTGGATATCCTTCATTCGATGATAGTCTTTGGGACAATTTAGTTACACCTCCTATAGATCTTGTTAATTCACTTACAGCGTCTCTTAACTTTACCTTTAAAGCAAATATTGCTCAGGGTTTATATGGTTATGGTTGGCCAGGAGATATGTTTATATTAAGCATAAGCAATAATAACGGTGCATCTTGGACTCAAATTTATTCTCCTCCTACATATCCAACAAATCCCATTCTTCCATCATATAAAAATAGTGGACAGAGTGGTGGTGGAACTGTTTATTATAATGGAAGCGGTTTTGCGCCTGCAAACAATGCAAATTCTACTTTTTGGTTAACTGTATCAATACCATTAAACTTTTTTGTGGGTCAAAATATTTTACTTGATTTTCAGATTGTTACAAATGATGGGTGGGGCAGTGGATCTTACCTTTTCACACCATGGCATGCAGTAGGTTATAAAGCTGCAAGTTCGAATCCATTTTTAGGCTTTTACATGACAAATGTATATATTCAGGGTTACAGTTTTTACACACCAATACAGGTTCAATCTGTCTGGTCATAAAATTTTAAAATTTTTTTAATTACAAATTTTTTTCATGACAAAAAAGATAAATGTAATTGTATTTTTTGATAAAAAGCGGAGATAAACCATGGAAGAAAGCCAGAACATGCGATGGGTCTATTCGTCACTTTTTGCAAACATAGCCATGGGTCCATTGTCAACAATAGTGGTTTTGTACATCCTAGAAAAGGGAGGGACGGTCATTGAAGCATCATTTGCAATCACAGGCGGAACTTTAATTTCCATATTTGCAGCATTTTTATGGGGAAAATTTTCTGACATTTATCCACGGAGAAAGATCCAAATAATGCTTGCATACATTGGATTAGCAGTATCAATGCTAATTCTTTATTGGGCAAAAACACCTCTGGAAATAATTCTAATTTACATATTCTATTCATTTATGGCCACTGCCAGTGCAACACCTTTGAATTTATTGATAATGGAAACTGTGGAGGAAAATTTCTGGAAAAGGGCGTTCTCAAATTTGCAATTGGCATCAAGTCTCGGTGGTACCATAGGTCTAGGTATTTCTTTTTTTACAACAATTGCAATACCCGTCAAGCTATTACTTATCGTTCTATTTTTCATTTCCCTTATTTCCATTGATTTAACATATGCACTGATTCCTGAAACAAAGGAAAGAAGAGAAAGAAAGCTTTTTGCACTGAATATGCATGCATTTCTTTCAAGGATATTTATAACGCCATTCCTCTGGGTAAGGCTAACAAACGAAAGCGTTTTAAAATCTTTCAAGAATTTCAAATTCAGTGAATTCAGAAAAACAAAGATTTTCAAACTTTATATGGCAATATTTTTATTTTATATAGGATCTGGCTTGTTTAACACTGTTTATCCAGCAGGCCTGAAACAGATTGGCCTTAATGAAACCCTTGTTTTTCTGGTGATATTCATAGGTATGGTTGTGCAAACAGCCACCTATTTCTACATTGGCATAAATAAGAGAATGATAGCAACGAATGAGAACCTTTACAGATCCTTAATGTTAAGGGGGTCATCTTATGTGCTAATCGGAATAACATTCCTTTTTACTGCAACGGAAGTTTTATATTCAAACCTAATAATATATCCTCTTGCTGCAGGCATTGCATTTTCAATTTTTTATACTGTATCAAACGTGATTGTTTTTGAATCCATAGGTGAAAAGGGTAGGGGAAGGGCATTAGGTTTTTACACGGCTATGATACAGATAGGCACGCTTATAGGTGCAATGGCATCAGGTTACATTTCATATTACATTGGTTACTGGTTAAATTTCATGCTCGCTGGCGCTTTTGTCATTACAAGCATTACATTTTTCAAAGCCCTTTTAGAAAAAAATTCAAAGAATTTTTAAAATTTCATCTACCCTTTTTATTTCCGATTCCCAGGAATATCCGTACCTGTTCAAATGCATATTTCTTATCCCTAGCTTTTTTGCCGTTTCAAGATCATATGCGGGATATGATGAAATATGCAAAATCTCATCTTTTTTAACATCCATGATCTTTAATGCTTCTATAAATGCCATTTCATTTGGTTTGTAAAATTTTGTATCCTCTGCAGTAACAATGTAATCAAAAAGATCCTCCATACCCGCCAGAGTAATATTTATCAAATCCCTTTCAGTGTTAGAAATTATTCCAATGCTAAATTTTCTTTTTAATTTCATAAGGCCAAGAACGGAATCCGCAAAGAATGGTGATTTTGAGAACATTCTAACGAGCATTTCACCATAATCGTCATCATATTCAATTTTTTTATCTTTCAGAAGTTTTTTCAACGATTTTTTAAGAATTTCTGAATATTTTTCAAAATTTTCAAGATTGCTAACATTCTTATATTCAATATTAAAGAACTCATCCTCCATTCCTGGTTTTATAATATTCAAAGCATTGCCTATTGCACTTTTCCAGTCGACTAGAGTTCCATACAAATCGAAAGTAATAATTTTTAAATTGCTCATGTAAAAAACAATGATACTCGTAATATTATTTTTTCCTGTAAAAAATCAAAATTATTGATGCTGTTAATGCAAGGATGGCAATTGTCATAAGAAATGATTTTACAGCAGTAAATATGTTAATACCTGTCTTTAGGATAAGTATGCTAGATCCTATCTGTGAATGGTCAAAAACAGAAATAAATAAAGGAAAAGTTGAAATACCCAGGATCAGGGCCATGTTCCTCAACGTATACAAAGTACTGCTTGCAAGTGTTCTATCATTCGGAGATGTTGAATCAATGGCCAGTGTAGTTGAGACGACCCAGTAAATTGACCCTCCAAAGCCAATTATGAACATAAGGATGGAAATTAAGAACGTTGATTTCATTAAAAAAGATAGTAAAATCAAAAAAGATCCTTGTACCAAAAGTCCAGAGATCATTAATATTTTTCCTATTTTGTATTTGTCAAGGAAATGTCCTCCCAGCGGATTTGCTATCATTGCAGAAATAGGGTATGTGGATAAAATCAAACCAGCAAAAAAAGGCTGTATGTTCAGATCATTTTGTAGATAAATGCTCAGTGAATACATAACCCCAAAAAAGCCAAGTGCCTGCAAGGTAGATGCAATTAAAATGGGCAAATAATTCCTATTCTTTATTATTTTTAATGGAACGATAGGATTCCCCTTCTGCATAATTATGAACAAAGGCAAAAGAAAGATTGAAATTATAATCCACATTATATTAATGAAACTCATCCCTATGATCAAAGGAACTATGAAAATGAGAAATCCAAGAACATTTTTTATGTATATCTTTGCTTCTTCAGCCCCTTTATCCGATGGAATTCTCCTTATGCCTAAATAAATTGCAACTAACCCTATGGGAATGTTTATGAGAAATATCAATCGCCAGTCGATCATTACCAAAAAACCACCCAACACGGGTCCTATTAGTGTACCAAGTCCCCAGGAAATTGAATTTATACCTACCGCTCTTCCCCTTTCATTCTGCGGAAATGCTTCCATCAGGATTGGAATACCAACCGTAGAGAGTATTCCTGCACCTATTCCTTCAATGGCCCTGAATATTATAACGTAAATTATTGCAGGTGATAAGGCTATTAGAAATGAAGAAACAGTAAATGTGAAAAAACCTATAATGTAAATCTTCTTTTTACCAAACCTTCTAGCAATTGCACCGCTGGGTACCATTGTAGCTGTTGATGCTATCATGTAAGCTAGTATTACAAATGTAAGATATGAAACACCTGTGGAAAAATATCTTCCGATTGAGGGTATTCCAAGATAAATTATTGTAGAATCTATTGCTGACATCAAAGATCCAAGTGTTGTCACGGACAAAACAAGAAACTTATTTTCCATGCATATTTGAAAAAGATCATTGCATATATAAATGGATTGAAAAAATTATTTATTTTCATTAGGTTATTACTCATCATGGTCGAATTAAAGGATTTTTTAAAACCTGAAAAAAGTGTTCTTGTTGTTTGGGATGTGCAGGAAGCTCTTGTAAATGTAATATTTAACAGGGAAGAGTTTCTGAAAAATTTGAAAGTCCTGATAGAAAAAGCAAGATCAAAGAGCATTCCTATCTTTTACACAAAAATTACTCCACTCCCTGAAAGATTTGAATCACAGGCAAGGAGACTTTTCTATCGCGGTGGTTTCAACCCAGGAGACATTGTTCAGGAAATAAAGCTCCAGCAAGGTGATTATATATTGAATAAAAATACAGCAAGCATTTTTGTTGGAACGAATTTTGAATATATGATCAGAAACGCATCCATTCAGACAATATTTTTCGCGGGCATTGCCACAGAAATAGGTATAGAAACATCTGCAAGGCATGCTATGAACATCGGTTTCTTGCCGGTGATTGTTGAAGATGCTGTTTCCTCAGGCGATAAGGAAGCGCATGAAAGATCCCTTGCTAATATGAGAAAAATGATGACAGTGATGCGCTCTCAGGAAATAATGAAGATTTGGGATTCAATCTAAAATTATCTTCTGTAATTGTAATAGAAGATAGTTCCGCACCTCAGGCATTGCAATCTACCATCCGGAAGTACCCTGTGCTGGTCAAAGCCACAGTTTGGACAAATGATCTTATAACCGAGGACATAGTTCTGCTGATTCTGGGAATAGTTCTGATAATTTTGCTGATAATAATTCTGGTATTGTGGGTTATTAAAAAACGGCTGTGCATAATAATCAGATCTTTTCTTGCCAATGGAAAACATATCTCTCAGATAATACCAGTAGTATGGAAAACCAGCTGCAAACCAAACAAGCAAAACCAATGAGGATATTATGGCCATTGCACCCCAAAAGGGTGTATCGATGTACGAATAGCTTCCCATGAAATCAATTATGAAATGGCCTGCAATGCTCATATAAATTCCATACCTGAGGAAAAGATATCCAAGAATGATACCGGCAAAAAAGGCACTCGGGAATTTTGCAGGTTCCCAGGATACAAGATGTGCAGAACCGAAGAAGAATGCTGAAATTATTAATATAATGATGCTTGTTCTATTTATTTCGAATTTTCCACCTATGAATGCCCTATACCAGGGTATTTTTCCCCTGAACGAGATCAAATAAAGAGGCACACCAAGAATGAGTGCCCTGTAGACTATTTCTTCCCACACGGGTGCATGGAGGAGGGTGAGCAATAAATAATTCGTTGGAACATTGCTCGTTGGATTACCGAATGGTGTGCTTGAGTTTGTAATGGCCATTGAAATGAAATAGGTCAAATATGTGAATGAAATAAGAACAACAATTAGTTCTGTAAATGTTGAAAATTTTTTTCCTTCTTTTGAAATTTCTCTCTTATTTAAGTCCCAGCTCCAATTTAAAAAATCCCTGACAATGAAAAATAGCACTATAGTTATAATGACTACTAGAAAAATTATCCAGTAACTCTCATACTCTGGTGAAAGAAAACTTACAAAAACAATGGGTATTGCTATAACGTAAAATGGCACGCTTGACCCAGCCATTGTTCCCGTATAAGCTAAAATTATCATGGCTATGTAATTGAGAATGAAAAATAGCAATACACTCAAAGAAAGAATAAACGTAAGAGTTTTTCTTCCCAAACCCATTTTTAACATTACTATCTCTAATTATCATTAACTATTTTAAGATATGGAAAAGTAAAAATTGTAGTTATTATATTATTTATTTATGCTTGATCTTAACCAATTGTCCAGAAAGTTGATCGATTATACAAATGTCAAGGGCAATTATGGCAAGGATGCTGCTGTATGTGCCATAATAGATGATGATTTGGATATCCTTTTGGAAAAGAGGGTGATGAACGAGAATGATCCTTGGTCAGGGCAGGTCTCTTTTCCAGGAGGCCATTTTGAGAAGTATGATGTTTACATAATGAACACTGCATTGAGGGAGCTGAATGAAGAAACAGGTATAAATAAAATCATTGTGTTAGGCGGTTTGGATATTCAGCATCCAAGGAATATGCTTTCGCTTAACGTTTATCCATTTCTTTGCTATCTGGAAAGGTTTGAAAACTTAAAACCGCAAAAAAGCGAAGTAGAATATTTCTTTGCACCTTCAATAAAAGAGCTTAAGGAGGGTTATACCATGATTAACATGGATGGAATAGAGTCTAAAGAAAAATGCTTCTTTTACAAAAATGAAATAATTTGGGGCATGACTGCAAGAATTATTGAAAAAATAAGGATTTTATTTTAAAAGCATTAATATGTATCCAATGGCCCCTATCAACGCACCTATCACAATTGCCACAAGATAAAATATTACGGGTATCAATATATTCGCTGCAAAGAACCTTAATCCATCAAGGTAATAACCGATGCCAGCCAAAATTATTAAAAGAACCAGACCAGCAATGCCCATGTACAGGGACTTTTTCTTCATGCTTTCCGTGCCTATGATATAAAATGCTATTCCGCCTGCAAACAATACAATAACAGCAAACACAAGAATCGTTTCAAGAAACACGTTTATGTTCATTATTGCAATTGCCATGCAATTCACCTATTTCAGGTAAAGACAATACAATAAATTAAATTTATGTTTTAAGTAAAAAAGATAATAAACAAAAAAGCATGTCATTTTACAATGAGAGAATTTGCTGCAATAATCACAGGTGATGAGGTCCTTAACTGCACAGTAAATGATGAAAACGGTTTCTGGCTGTGCAATGGAATGAATTCATTGGGATTTTTTACGCGTGAAATTATTTTTTTAAGGGATGACATTTATTCAATATCATCGCACATAAAAAGGTTGATTTCATCAGGTATTGATATAATAATCATAACTGGTGGCCTCGGGCCGACTTATGATGATATGACTTTGCGCGCTATTGCTAAGGCAACAGATAGATCTTTAAAAATTAACAAGCAGGCTTTAGAAATGGTTAAAGAAAGATACGAATTTCTTTATGAAAATGGTATTGTAAAAGAGAAGAGCATGAATAGGTACAGAGAAAAAATGGCAATTCTGCCAGAGGGAAGCATACCAATCAGAAACCCGAACGGTGCAGCCCCTGGAATAATGATAAAGGAAAAGGGAACATTGATTTTTGCCTTGCCAGGTGTGCCCTCAGAGATGAAAAGAATGTTTGATGAAGAGGTAAAGGCGATCATTGAAAAGGAGCTAGGCATTTGGGCATATAATGAAAAGCATATTTTTCTTGACCACAGGGATGAGTCAACAATCGCAGAAATTTTAGAGGAGATTTCAAAAAGGCATGATGTTTACATTAAATCCAGGGCGGGTATTATCAATAATGAGAAAAAGATGGTCATAACACTCGCATCTAGGGCAGAAAATGAAGAAGAGGCAAGGGAAAAAATAAAAGGTGCAATGGATGAATTATACCACCTGCTCAAGGAAAAGAACATACAATTCCATGATCATTGAATTTTCTCAAAGCTTTTTACATACATCTTGCTCCTGAAATCAAAAATGTTTCCGGATTCAGTTTCTATTTCCCCTACCTGGTTGTCCACTGGATCCGATCTTATAAATTTCTTCTCAGGATCAAATGAGCTCTGAAAATCCTCGCTTGATACCATTCTAAATCCATCCATGTTCCCAAAATAAAAGTCCCTGTACTTAGCATTGCCCTTTAGCACATTTCCAAAAGAAGCATCCACTGGAACAAATCCGTAACCATCCAAATATACCTGTGCCCAATCGTGTGGCGTTACTCTTTGAGGTGTTATATACCAACCGCTCTGCCATTTAGCAGGTATTCCAGCTATCCTGCACATTGTAATGAATAGCATGGCCATAAAACCGCAATCCCCTTTCAAATTTGTGGCTGTAAATTCGCTTATGTTGTCAAAAAATAAATATGGTGGAACATATGAATAATAAACATTTTCCGTAATCCATTTATAAATTTTGAGAGCCTTTTTGTAATTACTCACCTCCCCATTTATGATTTTTTCTGTTAATGTTTTTAAATGGTTTGTGAAAACAACATGTGGAAATTTTTCATCAGAGAAATCTCTTGTTTCGAAAATCCCTTCCCTCCTTGATATTCTTGTTTCTGTTATCTCATAAGAAAATTCGACCATAAACCTTTTTTCAGTGTCATAAAAGTTCACAGTTGCCTGCATGGAATTTTCAGATTTCTTGAATTTTTCAGGATATGTTTTCATAATTTTCACATTTGATATAATGTCATTCTCAATCGGTAAGGGAAGCCAGACATGGTAGGGTGCCTCCTTTTCAACGCTTAGCTCTATGCCGGCAGTAATCTTATATCTTAAGATCTCCCCTTCCATGATCTTTTTTATCCTCGTATCCAAAAGATCATTTTTTTCATTTGAAGGCACAATCTTTCTTTTTTTCATTTCAGGATTAAGGAAAAAAATGTTTTCAACGGACTTTTCCATAAATCTTTCTTCACCGTTCAGGAATATCCTGTCCACATAACCATTTTTTATTAGGTATTCCAGCTCTGTATTATCAAAATCCTTTATGGTATTTTTTAATGATTTCAAAAGATCTTTCCTTTTTAATGGAAAGCTCTTGTCCATCCTTTTTAGCCTTTCTAGCTCTATGATAAGCCTTTCCTTGACAAGTGTATCCTTTGAAAATTCCAAATATTTTTTTATCAAATTCTCGGCATTTGAAACATTCCCGAGTATGATCTCCCTTCTTATGTTTTCTGGGATTGGTACTGTTAATACACCAATGTCCACCATGATAAAATAAATATAATGCGTCCTTATTAAATTTTCATCATGCTCGATTTTCTGACAATGATGCCACACGGGGATGAGGTTTTAGATCCTAAGGATGATGTAACTAAAGAGCTAAGCGAACTGATGAAAAAGATTGGTGAAAGCTCAAATGGCATAAAAGAGTTTATTGTTGTATCGCCTCATAACATAAGGATCATGGACCATAATTCAATCATCTTTGCTGAACATATTTCAAACGGCAGGGATCTCCTGAATGATAAAATTCTAGCAATGAAAATTTATGAGAGGACAAAGGCTGAGAATGTTCCTGTGGTTGGCGTAAACTTTGGTGCTCTTGAAGGTGAAGGATCAAAAATACCCTTGGACTGGGGAACATCCATACCCCTTGAATTCTTTAAGGTCGTGGAAAAGATAGTTTTGATCTCACCAGCAAGGGAAATCAGCAGAGGAAAGCTTGTAATTTTCGGAAAGATTATCGCAGAAATTGCTGATAATTACATGAATAGAATTGGTATAATAATAAGTGCAGATCAGGCACATGCGCATGATAAAAACGGTCCGTATGGTTTCAGCGAGTTTGCAAAAATTTATGATAACTATGTAATAAATGCTTTCAAAAACAACAGAGTAGATGAAATATTGAACATTGGTGATGATGTCATAGAGAATGCAAAGCCTGACAGTTTCTGGCAAAATCTAATTTTAATTGGGATATTGGATGTGAAGAAATTTGTGGTTGAAGAAATCAAATACGCATGTCCAACATATTTTGGCATGCTAGCATCAAAGTTTAGAAAAGTGTAAAATATGTAACATTAATACATCCCCATGGATTTTTCATTTGGTCCAGTGCCTTCTAGAAGGCTTGGCAGGAGCCTTGGAATCAATAATGTAATACCAAAAACGTGCACTTATTCATGCGTTTATTGCCAGCTCGGTAAAACGCTGAATTTCACTTCAAAGAGAGAAAGATTTTATGATCCGGATGAACTTGTTGCATCCGTAGGAAAAAGAGTGAATGAACTGAAAAGCAGGGGCATCAGGATAGACTATCTTACATTTGTCCCTGATGGTGAACCGACACTAGATATAAATCTTGGCAGGGAGATCGAGTTATTGAAGGATCTTGGTATAAGGATCGCAGTCATTACAAATTCATCACTTATCTGGGATGAAAATGTAAAGGATGCATTGATGAATGCGGATTGGGTTTCTTTCAAGATAGATTCCATAAATGAAAAAATATGGAAGAAAATAAACGTACCCTTCAGGGATCTGGATCTAAAAAAGATATTAAATGGAATAAATGATTTTTCTAAAAATTTTCAAGGCATATTAAACACTGAAACCATGCTTGTGAAGGGCTTGAACGATTTTGACATTGATGAAACTGCAAATTTCATAGGTGAAATAAATCCCGAAACAGCGTATATTTCAGTACCAACAAGACCACCTGCACTTGAATGGGTTAAAATCCCTGATGAAAAGACAATTCTAAATGTATACAACATTTTCAGAAAACACATCAAAAATGTTGAAACACTAACGGATTTCGAGGGTGATGATTTTACTACCCTTGGTAATACATTGAACGATATCATGGGCATAATTTCAGTCCATCCCATCAGAGAGGATGCTTTGAAAAAAATACTCGAAGGCAGGAACATTCCATGGGAAAATATAGAGGACCTTATTTCCAAAGGTTTGATAAAAAGGGAAAATTATATGGGAAATAATTATTACATAAAAAAATTGAAGACTTAGATATTCTTCCTCAGTTCTTTCTTATCTATTTTTCCTGTGCTGGTCTTTGGCATTGATTCAATGAATATTATATCGTCTGGAACCCACCATTTTTGAATCCTTCCAGTTTCAATGTATCTGTTCAAATGTTCATAGATCTTTTCCTTTTTTACAGGTGATTTTGTTGTAACAAACAGAACAGGCCTTTCTCCCCACTTCGGATCTGGCTTTCCAACAAGTGCAACTTCCCCTATTTCTGGTATTTCAGAGACAATATTCTCCAGGAGAAGAGAAGGAATAAACTCACCACCGCTCTTTACAGCATCCTTTTCCCTGTCAACTATATGGATATACCCCAGTGAATCAACAACAGCAAGATCACCAGTATGGAGCCAGCCGTTCCTCCAGAGCTGTTCCGTCTTTTCAGGGTCCTTATAATATTCTCCAGTTAACCATGGGGACCTTACAACAATTTCACCAATGGTCTTACTATCCCACGGCACATCTTTGTCAAGGGAATCAACTACCCTTATATTAACAAATGGTATTGGTATGCCAGTGCTGATTTTATAATCGAACCTGTCCTTATCATGCATTTTCTTTATTTTGTCCGTGAAAAGAGCTATAGTCAATACAGGACAGGTCTCAGATAGACCATATCCACCAATCGTGTTTATTCCATACTTTTCTGCCATCATTGCAAGGCCCTTTGGCAGTGCAGCACCACCTATAACAACCTTCCATCCTTCGAGGTATTTTGCATAATTTTCCACTTCCTGGTGTGTTAAAATCATATAAAGTATTGAAGGCACCATTAATGATAATGTCACATGCTCATTCTTAATCATTTCAAGTATTTTTTTAACATCGTACCTTCCGGGCAGAACATATTTATTTCCCGTGAGCATCGATACATAAGGCAAACCCCAAGAATGCACATGAAACATTGGAACAAGGCTCATAAAGACATCATTATCTGTCACGTAAAGTGGCTCCTTGTGCACAGCCATTGACAGAGCTGTAGCATGCATTACGAGATTTCTGTGAGAGAATGTGACACCTTTTGGAAGGCCTGTTGTACCTGATGTATAAAAAATCGTTGCCTGTGAATTTTCATCCACATCAGGGAAATCCATAGGTTCGGAAGAAGCAACAAGATCCTCGTAATTGTAGTTTGGGGTTAGAACAGTTTTTATTTCTTCATTCTTATCAGAATATACAATCCAGCCTTTAATGAAATCGAACAACTGTGCAGCCTTTTCCACGATCGGAACAAACTCGTCCCTTATGATCACGTACTTGTCCTCGGCATGTTGCATGGTATAGAAAATAAGTTCTGGTGGATATCTAATGTTCACTGTGTGAAGAACTGCTCCTGTCATAGGTATTGCGAAATAGCTCTCCATGTAATGATTCGTGTCCCAGTCAAGAACAGCTACCTTATCCCCCGGCTTAACGCCAAGGTTAATAAGTGCATTTCCAATCCTGCCCACCCTGTCATAGAACTCCTTGAAGGTAAACCTTTTCTGGTCCTGATACACTATTTCCTGGTCTGGAAAATTTCTCAATGTTGCTGGTAACATATTCTTTAGGTTTAGCTGAAATTTGTAGTCAACCATAAAATGGGATTGTAAATTTATATTATAAACTTTTCTTGATTATGTTAGAAAAATTAAACATATTTGAAATATCTTAGATAAGAAATAAAAAATGTTTTAAATATTTTTTTCCATTTTCGAAGCATATGATCTATGAATTCGAAGGACGTGTTCCAAAAATTTCTGACAGGGCTTTTGTTCATGAGACCGCCGTTGTGATCGGAAATGTAACAATTTCAGACGGTGTCTGGGTGGGCCCAAATGCAACAATCAGAGGTGATTACGGTACGATTGAAATTGGTGAAAATTCTGCGGTTGAGGATAACGTTGTAATACATGCCAGACCAGGGGAAATGACGAAGATAGGTAAATGGGTAACGATAGGTCATGGATCAATTGTGCATACGGCTACAGTGAACGATTATGTTGTAATAGGCATGGGATCTGTAATCACCGATTACGCTGTTGTTGGGACATGGGCAGTGCTCGCAGAAGGAAGTGTTGTAAAGATAAGGCAGGTGGTTGAGCCAGAGACAGTTGTTGCTGGTGTACCTGCACAACCAAAAACAAAGGTCACGGAAGAATACAAAAAGCAGTGGATAGAATTCAAAAAGATTTATGTATCTTTCACAGAAAGATATAAAAAGGGTTTGAAGACAATAGGGTGATTTTTATGTATAACATAATAGTTTGCTTCAAGCAAATTTTAGATATAGACCAGATGAAGGTTGATGAGAACACACAAGAGCCCATAATTAAAAATCTACCGTACAGGCTAGAGGATTTAAGCAAGAATGCAATTGAAGAGGCTGTTAGGATAAAGGAAAAATACGGTGGAAAGATCATCGGCATCACTTTTGGCGGTGACCAGGCAACGCTGGGCATGAAAGAGGCACTTGCCATGGGTGTTGATGAGGGAATAATACTCAAGGGTTACAAGGAAAATAATCCTGAGTTAACATCCGAGACCCTGGCAAAGAAGATTTCAACATTACAGTACGACATAATTGTAATGGGTAACCAGTCGGCCGACAGCTATACAGGTCTTGTACCCGGTAAGGTGGCCAAAAAGCTTTCCCTACCATTGCTGGGCAATGCCATAAAGCTCGAAATGGTGGATAGAAAGGTAAGGATAACAAGGACTGGAGAGGACAAGAATTTTGTTCTTGAATCGTCATTGCCAGCACTAGTATCTGTTGAACAGGAAATCAATGAACCGAGGTTGCCTCCTTTAATACAGATCATGGCAGCAGGAAGAAAGCCCATGAAGATTGAAGAAATACAGGTAAGCGTTAAATCAACAAAAAAAGTAATCTGGAACAAAGCACCTAAGAGTGACAGGAAGAGAATTGTCTTTGAGGATGTTGATAAGGGTGTGGCTGAAATTGCAAAAGTTTTGAGGGGTGAGGCAAAATGAAGGCAATAATATTTTCCGAAAAGGCTGATCTCGCATCACAATTGCTCACACTTTTCAGGAATACTTTTGAAATGGATCTTTTCACAAGCTCTAATGAAAATGTTTTGAATTTCGGTGCAAGAAATGTTTACAGGCTTCAGGGCAACAATCTTTATGTGGACAACATATCAGAAAAGCTTTCAGAAATGTTCAAGCAAGGATCCTACGATCTAATAATTATTGGATCATCCGCCATGGGCAGGGAGATAGCTTCACTATTATCTGAAATTCTTCATCTTGAAGCAATAACTGAGGTAATGAAAATTGAGCCCAAGGATGGCATTGTTGCTACTGAAAGGTTCTTCTTCGGTGGAAAGACAGTAATAAGGGAGGAATCGGAAGCAAGGATTTTCACAGTTCTACCCGGTTTAACAGACCCATTACCAGTGGATTCAATTTCCAAGGAATTCAAAATCAACGTTGAGAAGGATTCCGCAATAAAAGTAGTAGACATGATTGAAAAGCCAAAGAGCAGTGTAAACCTTGAGAAGGCTGATATAATTGTATCTGCAGGCAGGGGCATAGGCAAGAAAGAAGGTCTTGCTGTTGTTCAGCAGCTTGCTGACGTTCTCCATGGCGAAGTTGGCGGTTCAAGGCCTGTTTGTCTGGATTATCATTGGTTGAGCGAAGAAAGGCAGGTGGGTCTTTCCGGTAAAAGGGTAAAGCCTAAGATTTACGTTGCTGTGGGCATCTCGGGCCAGGTTCAGCATATTGCTGGAATGAGGGGATCCAGAACAGTGGTTGCAATAAACAAGGACAAGAATGCTCCAATTTTCAATGAATGCGATTATGGGATAGTCGGTGATCTTTACGTTGTAGTTCCAAAACTCGTTGAAAGCATTAAAGAAAAGTTAGGGGTTTAGGGGAAGCAGTAAATTTCAACTGCTTCAGCGATGAGATACACGGACTTCCCCCAATGGAAAAATTTACAATTAATGTTTCTATATCTATAAACAATGATAACAGTTACCAGGGTGAAATTATATCCCGACGAATCGCAGAAGATTCTCTTAGAGAAACACTTTGGTAGTTGTAGGTTCGTTTACAATCACTTCTTAGCTAAGAGGGATGAATATTACATTGCTCATAAGGATGCAGAGAAATCATCATTGAATTATCTAGACACGCAGAATATGCTTATAGAGCTTAAAAAACAGTACTCATGGTTATATGAAGTGAATTCACAATCTCTCCAAATGTCCCTGCGTTTCCTGGACAACGCATTCAAGAACTTCTTCCACAAAAACGCAATGCATCCTAAGTTCAGGAAAAAGGGAAATAATGATTATTTTGCATTTCCACAGCATATCTCAATAAAGGGAAGCAGAATATTCTTTCCAAAATTCTCAGAAGGCATACGTTTCAAAGGTTCCAAAGAAAAATTATCTGAAATAAAGAGTATCAAACAGATAGTAATAACAAAAGATGCTGGAGATTATTACTGTTCAATAATCTATGAAGTTGACAGAGAATTCCCTGAGAAAAAAACTATATCTGTAGATAATTCAGTAGGTATAGATCTGGGCATAGAGAAGTTTGCTACCTTGTCGAACGGTATTTCAATAGAAAACCCGGAACCAATAAAGAAAGTAGAGAAAAGAATTAAGAAATTGCAGAAACAATTGAGCAAAAAGAAAAAGGGCTCGAAAAACTACGAAAAACATAAAGTGAAATTGCAGAGGAAATATAGAAAACTCAGAAACATGCGAGAGGATTTCCTTGACAAGGTATTCACTGCGATAGCCAAGCAGTATGATACCATTGTCATGGAAGACCTGAATGTTCAGGGAATGCAACAGAACCATAACATTGCTAAAAGCATAACAGATGTATTATTCCATGCGTTCAAACAGAGATTGAAATGGAAGGCAGAGAAGTATGGCAAAAACATCATAGAAATAGGCAGGTTTTATCCATCGTCAAAACTCTGTTCAAGATGTGGGAACATAAAGTATGACCTGAAGCTCTCGGACAGGATATACAGATGCAATAGATGTGGTTTGGCAATAGATAGGGATTACAATGCGTCCAGAAACATAAGGAAAATGGGCTTGATAAAAGTAGGGCTGGTGCAGCCCGAATTCACGCCTGTGGAGATCGCAACTTCGGGCTTGTATGGGATATACCCATACAGGCAGATGTCGGTCGTTGAACCAGGAAGCTCCCGAAGCTTTAGCTGAGGATTAGCTCACAAAATGATGAATAAGATGGCAGAGATAAGAATTGATCTCGAAAATCCAGAAATAATTTACAATGCCTTAAGGGTGGAGGGGGAGAGGAATATACCAAGGACATCCATTACACTGCAGCTTGGGGAAAAAAATTTAAAAATACTAATCAATGCTTCGGATGTGAATGCCCTCAGGGCAGCAATAAACTCATATATGAGGTGGATTAACCTATCCATGAGGATACTGGAGATGGTTTGAATGGTTGATTTGAATCTAACACCATATTTACAGGAAAAGCTTAAACAGGCCCAAACACTGCAGCAGCAGCTTGAAAGCGTTGTTACGCAGAGATATCAGCTTGATTTAAAGGTAAAGGAAATAGCAAAAACACTTGAGGAACTTGCCAAGGCAGGGAATGATACCGTTGTTTTCAAGAGCGTTGGTTCAATTTTAATTTCTGTAAAGGATGTGGAGAATCTTAAGAAAGAGCTTGAGGATGAGAAAGAGACGCTAGAAATCAGGCTGAAAACGCTTGAAAAACAGCAGAAGATGCTTGAGGATAAGTACAAGGACATACAGAATGAATTTGCAAAGGCATATGGCCAGCAGGAGCAGGGTAATTAAAGATCTTTATGTTCAGTATAGGAAATATTAAACTAAGGCCGCTTGAAAGGAATGATCTATCACTCGTCCATGAGCTTGAAAATGATGAGCTAGGGACGTTTTATGCTAGGGGCTTGCCACTAAACTTCAAAAACATGGACGAAATAATCCAGGAATACGAGGAAGATCTTAAGAAAAATCTCAGGAGGAGGTTTGTTGTTGAATCTTCAGATGGTAAACAGATGGGCATTGCATCTATTTACGAAAATCCAGGGCCAATGAAAAGGGCTGGTATCGGCCTTTTCCTCAAAAAGGAATACTGGAATTCTGGCATAGGAAAGATTACAACACTGGCAATGATGGAAATGCTCTTTTATTTCTCAAACTATGAAAGAGTAGAGGCATGGAGCGCTGAATACAATACAAGGGCTCATAGGGTTCTGATGGATAATGGCATGGTTCTCGAGGGTAAGCTTAGAAAATCACTTTTTATTTCTGGAAGGTATTATGACTGGTATATTTTTGGTGAGCTTAAGGATGAATATTTAAGCAAAAGGGAAGCCATACTAAAAAAGATACTTAATAAAAACTATGAAGAATATTTGAAAAACTTATCATTTTTTAATCCATGAATCTGACAGATTAATCACACTTGATGCGATATATTTTAATATCGTATGGATAATATGAGTTTTATGGAAAGGGAAGAGGTAAAAAAGATACTTGATAAGGAAAATGTAAAGTTTATTCAGATGCAGTTCATGGACGTACTTGGAACTGTAAAGACTGTAATTGTCCCTTCTTCCAAGTTTGATAAATCTATGGATGATGGTGTTTTATTTGATGGTTCAAGCATTGTAGGCTACGCAACCATAGAGGAATCAGACATGAGAGGTATACCTGACCTGAATACGTTCCAGATACTTCCCTGGTACGATGGCAATATTAAAACCGCAAGGATCATATGTGATGTTTACACATCATCCGGTGAACAGTTCCAGGGTGATCCAAGGTACATTCTTAAAAAAATGATAAAAAAAGCAAACGATATGGGTTACCAATTTTTTACAGGCCCAGAATTCGAGTTCTTCCTTTTCAAGCTGAACGAGGATGGTGAGCCTGAACCTGTACCAAGCGACAAGGGTAGTTATTTTGATTATACACCAGTTGATAGGGCCGAGGCTATAAAAAAGGAGATTCTCCTGTACCTGGACATGATGGGCTATGATCCTGAAGCGTCGCACCATGAGGTTTCTCCAGGTCAGCACGAAATAGATTTGAGGTTTTCAGATGCGCTAACTATGGCTGACAGGATCATGACACTTAAGGCACTGATCAAGACTGTGGCATTAAAACACGGTTTGTTTGCAAGCTTTATGCCTAAGCCCATATATGGTGTCAATGGCTCAGGAATGCACGTGCACCAGAGCCTTATGACAATGGACCAGGAAAAAAATTTCTTCTATGACCCTGACAGGAAGTACCAGCTCAGTGAAATTGCAATGCATTACATTGGAGGTGTTTTGAAGCATGCAAGGGAAACTGCTGCAATCCTGGATTCATCAGTGAATTCTTATAAGAGGCTTGTTCCAGGCTATGAGGCACCAGTTTACATTTCATGGGCGAACCTTAACAGGAGTGCACTTGTAAGGATACCCCAGGGCAGGGGCCTGAAAACAAGGTTAGAGCAGAGGAATCCGGATCCTGCAGGAAACCCGTATCTCCAGTTCGCAGTGATGCTTGCTTCAGGGCTCGATGGTATAAAAAATAAAATTGAACCACCTGAGCCTGTTGAAAAGGATATATACCATCTTTCACCAAAGGAAAGGGAAAAGCTTGGAATAGAAAGTCTCCCAGGCAGCCTGGGTGATGCACTTGAAGAGTTCAGGAAGAGTGCATTGATGAGGGAAACACTAGGTGACCATATTTTTAACCATTTCTATATAGTAAAAACGAAAGAGGTTGAAGCGTACAGGTCCGAGGTCACGGCATGGGAGATTAAGAACCTTCTTCCTGTTCTTTAAACTTTGTCAGGTCAATGAGGAACTTCGCCTGTTCAGGTGTGAGATTTGAATTTTTCAATATTAATTCCTCATTTGAATCTTTTAAACCCTTAATTATAGATGGCTTTCCACCCGTCAGCTGGAATATTATCTTTATCCTTTCATCGCTTATATCAGGGAACATATTCCTGATTATATCCTCTGGAAGACCTTTCAACTTTAATTCAACAATTCTTCCATCGTTTATTTCATTCTGGGAATAGAATCTATTGTATGATGGTGTATCTTCCCTCATGGAAATGATCATTTTTCCTGTACTTTTTTCATTCACAATCCTCTGCATAAAATCAACAACAGAATCATCAACTAAGTAATAATTATCAAAAATGATGATGGAATTCTTTTTCTTCATAATGTGTTCAAAGTTTCCGCTGTAAATACCTTCAACCTTTTTCTTCAGGTCATCAAGTTTTATTTGCATGTTCAGCTGGAGCATCATAATATCCATGTTTTTAACTGTTGTAAGGAATTTTCCAATGAGCGATGTTTTTCCCATACCCTCCTGGCCAATAATAACAAGAAAAGGAGCCTTTCCTTTGAACCATGAATCCATGATTTTCAATTCATCCTTTCTATCGAGAATGTTATTTTCAAAGGATCCTTCAATGTATATTCTCTTTTTAGAAATCTGTTTTCCTTCCTTATTCAATTCGTTTTGAATAAAATTTAAAGCCTCAATCCATGTTATTTCGCGCATATTTTCAACAAGGTCCATGACCTTGTATTTCTTACCGTTGAAATGAACAGGTAGGTTTGCATAGCTCTTTTTAATTCTATCAACCTCAAGCATGCCTTCGGGTGTTAGAAAATAGACATTCACCCTTTTTTCCTTGCCTATTACCCTTCCCTTTACCTCTTCTATAAGTTTGCTTTTGATCAAAGCATCCAGTTCCCTAGGTACGTGTGAAACAGTAATACCCATCGCCCTTGCAATCCCTTCCTGCGATATCTCTATAGGTAGCTGATATTTGTCCTTGTATTTCCAATATTCAGAAAGATAAACAAGTATTCTTGTCCTTAAAGTTACCCTTTCCATCTTGGACGTATATTGTGAAATCCATATTTAAAATTGTTGAAACTCTTTCTCAATTTCCATTACTTTTTCCTTATTTGCATTTTTGTA
>ERZ1669250.156-NODE-156-length-36156-cov-4.240686_pt1 | contig 36156 bp, 37 predicted proteins | sample MGYA00579295_ERZ1669250 | MGnify/ENA primary metagenome ERZ1669250 (study PRJEB41166, sample SAMN08046056) | hot springs metagenome | biome: hot spring; feature: acid hot spring; material: thermophilic sediment; isolation source: thermophilic sediment from acid...
GCCCAAATAGGAAATAAAAAATAAATTATATATAGTCCAGTCAATTTAAATTAATATTAACTGGTTAGAGAGTGAGAAGGAGTTGAGTAAAGCTAGTAAAAAAGAGCAAAAATCTATGCCTAAAAGTTTTATGGAATTATTAGATAAAAAGTTGGGTACAATATTATCGATAGTCTTTGCGATTTTGATCACTGCTATAACAGTATATATTAGGCTAATACCTGCTAAACTTTATGGTATAAGCGTATTAAATGGTAATGATCCATGGATCTTATATTGGTTATCTAACTATTTTTATCATAATGGTTTTAATTTAGCTGGCTTAACAGATGTTAAACTGTTTTGGTACCCATGGGGCAGAAATTTCTTAAAGACCGAATATATAGGGGGAGCCATGCTCATAGCATTTATTACAAAATATGTAACAAGTAAGTTTGGCCTTGATGTTATACAAACGCTTGCTTTGCAACCTGTATTTATGGCAGGATTAAGCACAATATCACTTTTCTTTGCTATATGGAAACTAACCAATTCAAGACTTGCAGGTCTCATATCTTCATTTGCATTTGCATTTTATCCTGGGGCTTTCTTATTTAAGGCTTTTGCAGATTATCCTGGTAAAACTAATGCGGGACTTGCATTCTTTTCTCTTGCGTTCCTTTTCTTTGCACTAGGATATAAGTCATTTAAAAGAATCAGATCTCTTATCTATTTATTTGTTGGAGGATTAATTGCTGGAGCGGTCTCATGGATGTGGGGAGGATATGATTATATAACGCTTTTAATATCGTTAATTTTAATATTAGATCCCTTTATATCAAAGCCTAACTTTAATAATTGGATTAAGCATTTATTCCTTTCAATTGGGTTTGCGATACCTGTAATATTATCACCAGCTGCAGGTTTACACTACTTCACTAAAAGTTTAGGACTCGCAATACCTATATTATTAGTAGTTTATTTAATAGAATCGTATCTTGATAAAATACCTTTAAACAAAATTGGCATAACAAAAAGTTTTAGCTATAAAGTTCATATTTGGATCATTATTGCTGGAATAGCTATAATAGGAGCAGCTATTTATTCAGATATATTATCTTTCCCATCAAGAGTTTTATTAGCACTTGGTGTTACACCAACATCATCAGTTATAGCCCTTACTGTAGCAGAATATTCAGGAACCAATTTGGCATCAATATTTCAATCATACGGACCTGTTATATTCGTCTCTTCAATAGGGCTAATAGCATTAATTTATTATTTAGCCAAAAAAAGAATAGGTGTACCAACTGAAACATTAATGCTAGCATTTTTTGTAGCAGCGTTTTTATTTTTGTATGGGAATATTAATGAATCGTATTTCTTAGCTTCTGCAAACTATTTCTTCGATATTACAGCCGGAATAACTATTGGAATATTTTTGATGTTTAAAAAAGAAGTGACTTATAAGAAAGGAAAGCAAGTAAGCAAGAATACTGAAATAGATCAGACAGCAATAATAGTTACAATACTATTAGGTATAATTATTGTAGGTTTCGGAATATATTACGGATATCAAGATTATGCAACAATGCAATACATGGCACCTGCATTAAGTACTGGTTGGATGCAGCCTCTAACTTTACAAACACCTACAGGAGCAAAAGTTGTTGTACCATTAAACAATGCTTGGACCAATGCGTTAAACTATCTTAAAGAAAACACAAGCAGCAATGCCCTTGTAATAAGTTGGTGGGATTATGGATATTGGATTACAGTTAATTCTAACAGAACAACAGTAGCTGATGGAGCTACTTTAAATGGTACTCAGATTCAAGTTTTAGCTAGCATTTTAACAGGAAATGAAGATGAGGCATCTGCTTTGTTAAACTATTTACATGCTAAACCAAATAATACTTATCTATTATCATATGATGTTTTTGTTGGAGAATATCAAAATTCAACAGGACAAGTTATAATGTTTCCATATCCAAATATAATAACTTTGAGTCCAAATGCCCAATTTTATGCAATAACCTATGGTATGGGAGATATAGCAAAGTCATATCAAATGCTTAGAATTGCATATAAGGTAAATCCATTTTTATCTTCTCCATTATTTACAAACTATACGTCTGAAACAACATATCAAGGCGCAACATTTGTACAGTTCCCAGGATTTGTTGGATCTCCATCACAAAATGTCACAAATGTACTAAACACTTTACTTTATAGTATGATGCTAAATGGTATTGCAAGTCTAAAGCAATATGGAGTATTTGGTCAAGGAGCTGAATTCCTCAAAAACGCTACAAACTTTACACCAACAGCCATAGCTTATGCAACATCATCAGGTTTCGTTCCAGAGCCCGTTACACCAACTCCATTACATCAATTTGTTCCTGTTGCAATATTTGTTTCAAACCCAATAAACGTGAACAATGGAAATTCAGTTTATTTCTATAGCGTTATAGTGTTTCTGTATAAGTGGGTCGGATAAATTTTATAAAACACACCAAAATTTATCTTTAAAGAAATATGAAGTAGAAAACTAAAAAATAATTTAAAATTCAAAAAATTTTATATTGTAAAACCAATTTAGGATTTAAGCTTAATAGAATTTTTATGAATTTGTATTCAATTCTTATACCTTGGGCTTCACCAAGGTCGCAGTGCATAATTTCTTTTTTCATCCTTCTCTTCCTCTTTAGCGGGATAACCCTAACTCATATACGTGGAATTCCACGTATATGGGAAAACCTGCATATCTTGAGGCAAATTTTTAATGATGTTCTCAACTATTTATCTAGAGCGAATCCATATTTCTCACACCTAAAATTCCTTAACCTACTTTTCGGTAAACCCGTCTAGATGGGACTTAGATGTAAAACGTAGGCCTACCTCCTTATGTCTTAGAATCTCTTAGTATGATAAATGTTGTATTTAAGATATATAAGCTTCACGGTTTATTGAACTGTTGCCAATGGCTTTTAGATAAATAAAAATAGTCCTATTTTTTACAATTCTTTGGTGAGTAAAATGCCCTGGTCAATATTAGAGTTATTAAGAAACAACCCAGAAAAACTCAAAGAAAGCATTAAAAAAAGACAAATGGATGTAAATATAATTGACGAAGTAATTAGTTTGGATAATAAATGGAGAAAAGTTTTAACAGAAATAAATGAACTAAGGCACAGACACAACATAGTAAGTAACGCCATAGCTAAAGCTAAAGATGAAGAAAAAAAGAAATTGCTTGAAGAAGCTAAAGAATTAAGGGCTAAGCTTGAAAATGCTGAAAAAGAGCTCAAAGAGATAGAGAATAAAAGAGACTATGCTCTAAGAAATTTACCCAACATTGTTCTAGATGATGTACCAGTAGGAGGTGAAGAAGCCACAGTACCTATAAGATTTTGGGGAAAGGCAAAGGTATACAAAGAATATATAGAACAATTTAAAGAACAAACAGAAAAATATGGACTAAAAGCTGATTATGAAATAATTGATTATAAACCAATAGGTCATGCAGATATGCTTGAAAACGTTTTAAAACTAGGAGACACATTAAAGGCAGCTGAAGTCTCAGGATCAAGATTTTATTATTTGTTTGAAGATATAGTCTGGCTTGATTTCGCTCTTTTATTTTATGCTATTGATAAACTAACATCTAAAGGATACAGTTTAATTTTGCCACCTTATATGCTAAGGTATGATATAATAAATTCAGTTATAGACTTAGCTACTTTTCAGGATGCTATATATAAAATAGAAAACGAAGACCTATATATGATAGCGACGGCAGAACACCCTATTGCTGCCCTATATTATAACGAAGAGTTATATGACGATGAATTACCTAAGAAATATGTTGGATTTAGCCCTGCATTTAGAAAAGAAGCAGGAGCTGGGAATAGAGATTTAAAAGGTATTTTTAGGGTTCATCAATTCCATAAAGTTGAGCAGTTTATATATTCCTTACCAGAAGATAGCAAAAAGTATCATGAAGAGCTTATTTCAAATTCAGAAGAAATTTTTCAAGGATTAGGATTGCCATACAGAGTAGTAAACATTGCTTCTGGAGATTTGGGAGCATGCGCAGTTAAGAAATATGATTTAGAGGTATGGATGCCGGGTCAAGGCAAGTATAGAGAGATGGTTAGCGGAAGCAATTGTACAGATTGGCAAGCCTATAGACTCAACATAAGGCTAGTAAGAAGAAAAGGTATGATTAGGGACTATGTACATACATTAAATAGCACTGGTATTGCATCAACTAGGGCAATAACAGCTATATTAGAAAATTACCAACAATCGGATGGAACAGTTATAATACCTAAGCCTCTTAAAAAATATCTAGAAATGTTTGAAAAAGCACCCAAAGATTTTATAACGCCTAAAAGCAAAAGACCATAAATTTTATAGACTATAGACAAAAGTCTATTTTTACTAGGACTATCCCTTATAAGGTTCCGTCACCAATATATTAAATAGGTGAAAGTAGTGAGCCAAGAAATATATTCTAGAGAATTTAAGGAGAAAAAGATAGAGTTCAAAGTTACAAAAAAGGATGAAAAGGAACTTGAATATTATATTATTTCAACATTTGCTGTAGGCTCTTAAAGATTTTTATTACAAATACATCATTTAGATACTATTAACCTTTCACTATCAAAGGCTTTTATAGAAATATAAACACCAATTAATGTAAATGCTATCATAACAATAAAGTTAATAATCATATAAAGATATTGACCTAATACATAATTTGATATAGCTAATGCTGCATGAGTAAATGGTATAATCAACAGTATAGCTTCTATAAAACGTGGAAGTCTTTGAATATCTACAAATAACGTGCTAAAATAAATAGCAAGAGCTATCATCATAACAAGATAAGACATGGCTTGTGCAGATCTAAGAGATGAACTCCTTAAAACTATTGGTGTTATTATTGCTGCTGTCATTATAACTAGCATAGCACTTACAGAAAATGTTACAAGAATTAGGCCTGCAGTTAGCCTTAAACCTCCTTGTGCTATCATCGATAAATAAATTATAACGCCTAAACTATCAGCTATAGCTGTTATTAAACCAATAACTATTGAAGCAAACATCTTCCCTACAATTATTGTTGTCTTAGGAGCAGGTGTTGATATTAATGTTTCTAAAGTTTTTCTTTCTTTCTCACCGAGTATGCTGTCTCCCATAAAAACAATTGCCGGATTTGCAACAAAAAATAACGAAAATTCTAATAATCTTGCAGAAAAGCTTAGCTCAACTTGAGAAGTTGTTGCAGGTTTCCCAGATGGAAGATAGTAGCCAGTAAATATATTAATTGGATTTAAAAAGTTAGTTGTATTTACTTTTATGCCCGAAATATTAGATAGCTTTTGAACTCTATTTACAACTATATTGTTTTCTACTTGCCCTAATACGGATTCTATTAATGATTCTATCTCATTACTTTGTATGCTTCCAACTAGGCTTTTTAAATAAACTATTCCAACGCCATTTATATTAGAAATATTGCCATAAAAACCTTTAGGAATTATGAGCAATATATTGTAAACATTTGTTGGAGATGTATTAGATATAGTAACGTTTACCTTTAATCCATTGCCTTTCGCGTAGCTAATGAGCTGAGAAGATATGAATCTAGCTATATCGGTTGAATTTTTATCTAGAACTTCTATGTAAACTGTTGTTGTTTGCGCATAAGTCAAGCCGCTTGCAAGCAAAGCAATTGCAGGTAATCCTATAAATGGTATTAATATCATAGCAGCTAAAGTTCTTTTATCTCTGCTCAAATCCAATAACTCTTTCCATATAATAGCTTTAGACTTCATATTTTTCACCAACGGCTTTGATAAAAGCTTCTTCTAGGTTGACTGAGTTAAAATCTTCTATCGCTGATTTAACTGAACCAGAATAAAGTATTGTACCATATGCAATGAATGTTATCCTATCAGCAAGCATTTCTGCTTCAGACATGTTATGCGTCGCTATAACAAATGTGGTTCCACTAGAAGACATTGTTTTAATTAGCTTTCTTATTTTATAGGCAGAAAAAACATCTAAGCCATTTGTTGGCTCATCTAGCAACACAAGCTTTGGATTATGCATTATTGCTCTGGCTATAAGCAATCTCTTCTTCATTCCATTACTATACTCTCCCGCTTTTCTTGAGAGATCTTCATGAGTTAGCTCAGATATTTCAGCTCCTCTCTTTATGAATTTTTCAGCTATTTTCTCATCGCCATTGCTATAAATTAATGCAAAAACTCTTAAATTTTCAAAACCTGTAAGCCTTTCATATGGAGAAGAGTCCTCTGGTACATATCCTAAATATTTACTTATTTCATGTTGATTTTTATTAGGATCAAAACCCAAAACTGATAATTTTCCAGAATCATACTTAAGCAATCCAGCCAATATCCTAAAAAGAGTTGTCTTTCCTGCACCATTATGACCTGCTATTACATGTATTTCTCCATACCTAATTTTTAAGTCAACACCTTTCAGTATTTCTTTTTTACCTATTTTCTTATATATTTTTTCAGCTATTATTGAATAATGCGTATTATTGTCTACAGGAACCTCAACTCCTGGAAGCATTATGTTATTCACTAATATACTCTGAGAAACCTGAAAATTAATAGCATTAATGAAACTAGGTGTATAAATATTGGAAGAGGAGGGGACAACATTAAATGAGTTCCTAGCCAAATATGGTGATAGAGGTTATTATGTATTAAAATCCCTCCTCGATGCATCAAAAACATATAAAAAAGCTAAACTTGGTGATTTTGATTTAAGAGATTTAAAGGACTTTCTTATAAAATATGGTTTAGATTATAACCCAGTTCCTTTATTGGCTAAACTAGAAAAAGAATATCAAATAATAAGGACAACTTATAAATCAGGTTCTCAGCATTGGTGGAATATAATTAATAAAAAGGCATTAGAAGATGCCGTATATGGATATGAAGGAAATTCAGGTAATACCCAAGATCCTAAGCTAAAGTTACTTAAAATACAATTTTATAGTCTTGATCCAGAACATATCTATAATATACTAGAAAAAATATCAAAGAGGAAAAAACTATCATCAGAGGAAAAAGATTTACTTAAAAAGATAGCCTTTAACGATCTACCCATGATAGTTGAATTTTTGACAAAAGCTAAACCTGAATATGAAAATGAGCTTTTAAATGAAATCGATATGGCAGAAAAAATAATTGATATGGCAGAAAGCTTGATAACAAGCCTCAACAAAAAATCAAATAGCATAAAAGAATTTGAATTTGAAGAAACAATAAGCAAAAATAGATTAACTTAAATATTTTATTACCTTATCAACTTCTATAGATTTAGGTAATATTCTTTTATGTTCGCTATCTCTATTCATTTTAAATACTTTTTCATAGACATCAATACTAACACCTGTTAATTCTGATGCCTCTTTTATAGAATAACCTTTATCAATAACTGAATATATTATTAAATCTATCTGGTCATAAGAAATTCCCAGTTCTTTTTCGGCCATTTGCCCACTCCATAGTCTAGGGCTGCTTGGTTTTAATGCCACATTATCTGGTACCCCTAATTTTTGCGCTAACCTTCTAACTTGAGATTTAAGCAAAGAACCTATCGGTAATATATCAACCCCTCCATCGCCATATTTTGTGAAATACCCAATAAAGCTTTCACTTCTATCTCCAGTTCCTAAAACTAGTCTTGACATCTTATTAGCATAATAATACAGAATTGTCATTCTAATTCTAGCTCTAACATTTCCTAAAGGAACTTCATCACTCTCTTGATATATAGGTAATGTTGATCTATATACTTCTACAATCGGAGAAATATCTATTATATGCATTTGACCTCCTAACCTTTTAACTAAATCTTTTGCATCATTTATATCTTCTTTAGGAGTAACATTTACATCTGGCATTATTAGGGCGATAACATTTTCTATACCTATAGCTTCAGCTGCTAAATAATACGCGGTAGCAGAGTCAACTCCACCACTTAATCCTACTACATATCCTTTTTTCCCAGAATTTTCTATTTCATTCTTTATAAATTTTTCAATGTTTTTTCTTGCAAATTCATAATCAATGTTTATGACATCATTTATTGTAATCCCCAATTTACCCACCTCTTATTAGGTTTAAAGCACTATCAAGTATTACTCTAGCAAGGTTTTCTTTTAAAGTTTTCTCTACACTTATTATTTTTCCGTTTTTAAATATTAACACTGCTTTATCATAAAGACTTGAAAAACCAATTCCTGACAAATTAGCTGGATTTGCAACAACTATGTCTGAATTGTATTTAACTATTTTTTCTTTTGCTTTTTCTATAAGCTCTTCATCACTTTTTATGGATTCTGCTGCAAATGATATTAAGACCTTAGGCCTTTTATATATTGACTTCAATGTTTTTTTAGCAGGAATAAGACTTATGTTATAACTTAATTCACTTCTCATTTTGCCTTCAAACTTTTCAACGTCAAAATCTAATGGAGCTGCAGCCCCTATTATTATATCATAGTTATTTTTAGAAGTAAGTTCAGCAATTTTATTTGCCATTTCTTCTGTTGTATCAACATGATAAGAATTTACAGTATGAGGTATTTGGACTTCAGTATGGCCATGAACTAAATCTACCTCAGCTCCTCTTGAATAAGCCTCTATAGATAATTCTATACCCATTCTTCCAGAGCTCGGATTTGTTATGAATCTAACATCATCGATCCAAGCTCTTGTTGCTCCTGCAGTAATGAGCAATTTTAAGCCCTTCATATCATAACGTCTTAACATATGGGATCCTGTTACTCTTGCAACAAACTGAGGGTCTGGATATTTAGCTACTTCTTCTGCAACATAAGGACTTATTATAAAAACGTAGCTTTGAACTAGCCTTTTTTCTATTTCTTCATATTGCTTTGTATTTTCCATTTTTTCATGCATTGCAGGTACTAATATTATGGGTTTGTTGTATCCCATAAAAGTTATTGCAGTTAAAGATACTGGGTTATCTGTTATGCCATAAGCTATTTTAGACATTGATGAGAATGTAGCTGGGGCGATTAACATTGCATCACACTCTCTTGTTAAAGATATGTGCTCTGTTGCTCCTGTAAGCTTTACAACAGGTTTTATTCCAGTAGCCCAATAAAACATATCAGGACTTATTAGATTGGAGGCCTCTTCACTCATTATAACTTTAACTTTTGCTCCTCTTCTCATTAACCACCTTGCTGTATCTAGTGATCTATAAAGAGAAATACTAGCTGTTACTGCTAGTATAACACACTTATCTTTAAGAGTGTCGCTAAAACTTTTTATTATTGTTGATGATGGATGAAACTTAGATTCTTCTGTTTCCAATATCTAACACCTATTATAGCTTATATTAGTTAAAGATTTAAAACCTAAGCTTAACAATAAACAGCTATTAATATTTAACAATAAAATAGAGACTACACTCTTAAGACAAAAAGGAAGACAAACCTCGATGACTTATAACTTCTTAACCATGACATACGCGTCTTCTCCATTTCTATAATATTCCTTAATAATTCTAACTTCTTCAAAACCCATTTTTTTATATAAGCTTATAGCCTCTTTATTTGAAACTCTTACTTCTAAATAAACCGCTTCTGTTCCATAGTTGTTTTTCATCCTATTAATTGCCTCATTTAACAAAGCCGTTCCAATTCCTTTTTTTCTATATTCTGGAAGGACGGCTATCGATATAACATGACCAACCTTATGTGACTCAGAAAACATATTCTTAAAGGAACTCATTATATCTTCTATGCTTCTTTTCTTTTCTTTAATAAGTTCATTTTCTTTACCATATAACACCGGATCCCTTGCATCTTCGACTCTATTCATTATGTACCCAATAATTTTCTTATCCATTTCAGCAACCAGGAAAATGTCTCCCCATCTTTCTAATACAAATTTGTAAAATCCATACCAATAATTTTCTGGTAATGTCCTTAAATTTACTTCCATTACTTCAGGTATATCGTTTTCATCTGCGTTTCTTATAATGAAATTAATCTCTTGGCTCAATTTTCCACCTTTCTAGTTAAAATAAAAAAAGAAGAAATATAAAACCATATATTTATTATTTATTATTAAGCAAGACACTCTTAAATGATTTAAGAAATTTCCTATTATGAAAAACTCTATTTTATTTATATCTTATGTTTGCCTGAGATTTTAATATTATTATATTTTAGAACCTTCAAAAATAAAGCTTTTACATAGAGGTTTGTTTTTAGCAAAAAATAAAAATCTACATAAATTAGTATTATAAACGTATATTTAAAAATATTAATTTTTAGATTATAGAATAATTGGGATCAAATTGATAAAAAATGCAATAATTGGTGGCGTTGGTTTTGTTGGCATTAATATAGCTACAGAACTGGCAAAACAAAGCAAAGTTATTGTTATATCTAGAGGATCTTCTATAAAGAAAAGACCAAATATAACAAAAAAGTTAAGAGAAATAGGCTCAGAGCTTGTTATTGTAGATAAAATAGATTATCAAAGTTTAAAGGGAATTGATGCAGATAATTTTATATATACTATAGGAAAGCTTTCTGGAGATTTAAAAACCATGATGGATGCGCATGTTTATATTTTAAACGACGTAATTAAAATCTCAAAAGAAACTTCGTCTAGAATAGTATATATAAGCAGCATAGCTTCAATAGGTGAAGCTAAGTTTGAAAAAGGTTCTATCATTTATGAGGAAGAAAATCATTTGGACAGTAATTTATTTTCACAAAAAACTCCTTATGAAATCTCAAAGGCAGAAGGTGAGAGATTAATATTAAAGAATAAAAAGGAATTAAATAATAAATATGTTATACTTAGACCATCAACAGTTTTTGGACCGTATGCATATGAACCCCAATGGAAAGCTGTCTATAGCTTATCAAAAAGGAACATAAAGATAAAGATAGGAGGGGAAAATTTAGTATACTCGAAAGATTTAGCAAGGATTGTCAAGTTATCAACGGAAGGGAATTTTGATGGAAAATGGATATATGTTAATTGGCCTCAAAAAGTTGACATTGAAAAGGTATCTTCTTACCTTTGCAATTATTTTAAAAAAAGAAGATGTTTGACAATTCCCTTAAAAGGTTTAATTAAAATTGGAAATTATATTTCTTTACCTTCTTCACCAATAAAGATGATTTATAGATCAATAAAATCCTCTTATATCTATAAAAGTAAATATCTTGACCAATTTAATTTTACTGATTTTGATATAGCATTTAAAGATTTTATTAATTGGGCTGAAAATAATGGATTTAATCCGTAAGATTATTCATGGAATTACTTCTGTTGAATCAGCTGTTGGATCATAATATAGATCTGTTACCTTTATTATGCCTTCTTTAATTAATTGATCTACCTCAGGTATAATAGATAAAACCATTTTTATATATTCTTTGTTAACTTCGTCTATTTCTATAAAGCCTTCTTTTCCCCAGTATGGTTCCATGTGAGCGTAGAGACACCTACCACCGCAATACTTCCTAAATTCACATTTTTTGCAATAATCTGGCATTGGTTCTTCTAATAATTTATATCCATTATATATATCTCCAAGATTTGCCCATTTTTCTCTAACTGCTATTGGGCAAGATAAGATTTTTCCATTTGATAAAACAGTAACAGATCTATAGCCTGCTCCACATGGAGAACCAATGTACCCTTGATGGTAATGAGCACTTAATATTCCAACAAATGGAATTATTTTAATAATCTTTCCTTTTTTTAAGTTTTCTACAAAAAATTTGAGCAGTTTTCTTAAGCCTGGTACATAGTTATTTCTTGCCCATGAAACAAAATCCCATTTATTAGACCAGACAACATCCAATTGCCAATGTATTTTGTCAAATAAGTTTAATTCTATTAAATGAATGACCTCTTCATATATATTTGAATCATTTGTTACAGTCATTCTTGCTATTGTTTCTATATTAGGATTTACATTTTTTATGTATTTTGCAGCTTCTATAACTTTTTTATAAGTTCCCTTTCCTCTATGTTTATCATTTATCTCTTGCCTACCATCTATCGATAATAATGCTACATTAATTTTTTTCCAATAATCCTTAGGTAATACTTTTACTAATAAACCGTTAGTTTGTATTCCAAATCTCGCTTTTTCTAAATTATCTATAACCTTTTCGATAAATTTATAATTTAATAATGGCTCACCGCCATAAAATATTATAGTTGGTGATTTATCTTTTTCAACTAATTTTTTTAAATTTTCAATATTATAGCTTACTTTCCATGGCACTATTTCTTTTGGAAAAGAGCCTCCACAATAGTCGCATTTTAAATTGCATTCGCCTGTTGTTATTATTAGCCACAGCATTATCTCTCACTTAATTATCTAAATAAAAATGGACCGGCCGGGATTTGAACCCGGGGCCTCTCGGGTGCAAGCCGAGCGCTCTTCCAGTCTGAGCTACCGGCCCACGCGATAATTATCGTTTCTCCTAGGATTTAAAAATAATAATAAAAATATCTTATTTACTTGTTATACGCATACTAATAAATTAATAACCTCTAAATTCACATTTACGAGGGAAAGGTGACTGATATGCCAGAAGAAGACTTGCTAAAAAACTATGATAAGCTTTTAGAAAGAGTTTACCAAAAAATACCTCCAAAAAGCGGTACATCTGATCTACAACTTCCAGAGGCACAACTCATAAGAGTAGGAACACAAACTATAATTAAGAATTTTAGAGATATATCACAAAAATTAAAAAGAGATCCTCAGCTTGTTTCAAGATATTTACTTAAAGAATTAGCATCAGCCGGTTCTTATGAAGATTATTCGGGCCAACTAATATTAAATGTAAAGGTATCTAGAAAGGTTATTGAGCAATTATTAGATATTTTTGTAAAATCTTATGTAAAATGCCCAACATGCGGTAGTATAGATACAAAAATAGAACACCGTGGCAAGATATGGGTACTAGTATGCGAAGCCTGTGGGGCCGAACAACCAGTTAAAGCATTTTAATTAATATTTATTTATTTTAAAATATAAAAATAAAATTTAAATAGAATAATAAATACTTATATATTAAATCGTTTATTATTTGTATTTTAAATTAGTTTTTAACCACTTATTATAATTTTTTAATCGGAAACTATAGACTTGGGTGAATGGATTGCCTGATTTACCAACTAAATTTGATGTCATTATTGTCGGAGCAGGACCTTCAGGGTCTTCCGCAGCATATTTACTAGCAAAAAAGGGGTTTAAAGTACTTCTTATAGAAAGAGGGAGAGGATTAGGGGATAAAAACCTCTATGGAGGAAGAGTTTATGCACCACCAATAAGAGAAGTTTGGCCCCAACTAGATAAAGAAGCACCTATACAAAGATGGGTCACTAAAGAAAGAATAAGTATGGTCCAAGGAGATAAAGCCATAACATTTGAATATAAGGCTGAGAAAAAGATTAGCTTTGTCTCATATTTAACGCAGCTAACACAATGGATGTCTAAAAAAGCTGAAGATGCTGGTGCATTATTTGTAACGGAAGTAACCATAGATGAAATAGTAATGAAAGATGGAAAAGCTGTAGGAGTAAGAAGTGGTCCAGATTTCATTGAAGCTGATGTAGTTGTCGACGCTGAAGGAGTTAATAGGCTTTTACTAGAAAGACTAGGTATTGTTGAAAGATTAAAGCCTGATAACATAGCCCTTGGAGTTAAAGAAATACTTAAGGTAGGTGCAAACAACATAGAATCATCATTTAATCTTAATCCAGATGAAGGTGTAGCATGGGTTATTATGGGTGATATAACTAAAGGATTACCAGGAGGAGGCTTCATATATACAAATAAGGATAGCATTAGCATGGGTTTAGTTCTACATCTTAAGCACTCGATAGATTTTATTCAAAACGGAAAATTTGATGAGCACGTATCAAAGCTTATTGAAGAATTTAGGTTTCACCCATATTTTAAGCCTTATTGGAAAGATGCGATAATTTCAGAATACGGAGCTCATTTGACAATAGAAGGGGCAACACACTTCATGCCACAAAAGTTTGCGTATCCCGGATTATTAATCGTAGGCGATGCGGCAGGATTACTATTATCTACAGGATATACCTTTAGAGGGGTAGATTATGCAGTATACAGCGGAAAGCTTGCTGCCGAAGCTGTTGAATTTGCTAGAAACAATGGAGGTTTTACGTATGAGAACCTACAAATATATGATAAAAATGTTAGAAGCAGCTTTATGTATAACGAGCTGTTTAAACATAGGGGAGCTGAACAACTAATGAATGACCCAATATTAATGTCTAAATATCCCTCAATATTAATTAAGGTTATGGAGAAAATGTTCGAAGGAGAATATAAACAAGAAACAGTTTACGATGCATTAATGCAAGCATTAAAAGAAGAAAAGGTTGGACCTTTTGATTTAATTTCTCAGGCTTTTGGGTTGGTGAAAAGCATATGAGCACAAGCACGCAAAGTAGTGAGAAGAAAAAGGAAGAAAAACCAATGAAATTGGAAGATATATTACAGAGCGACATATGGAATGTAGACGAAGATCCTCATATAATCGTTGATTATAACAAATGCGGTAACTGTAAGACAAAACCATGCGTATACCTCTGCCCAGCTGGTTGTTATGTTTTGTCTGATAATGGAATTGTTTTCAGTTATGAAGGTTGCGTTGAATGCGGAACATGCAGAGTTATATGCCCATTAGAAGCAATTACATGGAATTATCCAAAAAGTGGAAAAGGTATTTTCTATAGGTTTACATGAGGGTGGTATAAATGAGAATTATTGTTGGTATGAAATGGGTTCCGGGTACAACGTCTGTAAGGATTGATCCTAAAACAGGTACTTTGATTAGAGAAGGTGTACCGAGTATTGTAAACCCACATGATATGCCTGCTATAGAATTAGCTTTACAGCTAAAAGATGCTTATGGAGGAGAAGTAATAGCGTTAACTATGTCTCCTCCACCGGCGATAAGAGGATTAGAGTATTTAATAGGAATGGGAGTTGATAGAGCTATATTAGTTTCGGATAGAGTTTATGCTGGAGCAGACACACTAGCAACAAGTTATGTATTAGCAAAAGCCATTGAGAAAATAGATAAAGAAATAGGTAAAGTTGATTTAGTAGTTTTTGGTCAAGAAACTATAGATTCTAGTACTGCACATATAGGAGCGCAAACTGCTAGCTGGCTAGATTGGCCTTATATTTATTATGCTCATAGCGCTAAATTGATAGATAATAACAAAATCCTAGTTGAAAGAGTATTAGAAAATGCCATAGAAGATTGGGAGGTAGATTTACCTGCTGTTATAGCTACCCATATGAAAGCACTAAAACCAAGGCCTGTTAGGCTATTAAATAAAATAAGATACAAAGTTGAGAAGCCTCTCACCACTTGGACAAATAATGAATTAAAGCTTGACCCTAGATGTACAGGCCTAAAAGGATCACCTACAATAGTTGCTAAAACTGTCGATGTACCTGAAGTGCCAAGAAAGAAAGTTATTTATACTCCTAAAGATGGAGAAGATGCTGCAAAATGGCTTATAAAGACTTTAATGGAGGATGAAAAGGCGTCTAAAGCTTTGATTAAAGCTCTAAAGGAAGGGGGTGGAAAGTAATGAGCTCTGCTAAAAGCGATTGCAATGTATGTCCTGAATGGGATTGTCAGAACTTAAATGATTTTAAAAACGTCTGGGTAGTAGGAGAAGTTGATGAGAATGGCTTATCTGAGCCAAGCCTACAGATGCTAACGCCTGCAAATAAAATAGCAACAAAATTAAACACAAAAATCGTAGGATTATTAGTTGGCCATAATGTTAAAAAATATGCTAAAGAATTTATTGAATATGGCGCAGACGAAGTTATTGTCTTGGATGATGAGAGGCTATCAATGTATTCCCCTCATATATATGCCAGAACTATAGCCGAGTTAGCCAAAAAGTACAAACCTGCTGTAATTTTCATTTCAGCTACTATGAAAGGTAGAGAATTAGGGCCATATGTCGCTAATACTCTGAGAGCAGGTATAACGGCTGATTGTACAGATTTCGATGTAGATGAAAAAACAAAAGATGTATTATTAATAAGACCTCCATTTGGTGCTGTATTGCTTGCTTATATAAAAACTCCTACTAGAAGACCTCAAATAGGTACAGCAAGGCCTAATGTTTTCAAGTTACCACCCAGGGATCCGAATAGAAAAGGAGAAATTATTGAAGAGAGTATTGATTATATACCTCAGCCAAAAGCTAGATTAGTTTCAAGAAAAACTCTTGCAGTGAATGAAGTCCCAATAGAAAAAGCTGAATTAATAGTTAGCGGAGGAAAGGGGCTTGGAAATATAGAGGGGTTCAAATTATTAGAAGAATTAGCATCTAAAATGAATGCTGCTGTTGCAGGTAGCAGAAAAGCTGTTGATATGGGATGGATACCACATGAAAAACAAGTTGGGCAAACAGGTAAATCTGTTAAACCTATATTATATTTGGCTATAGGAATAAGCGGTGCTGCGCAACATATGTTTGGAATAAGAGAAGCAGAAGTTGTTGTAGCTATTAATAACGATCCTAGCGCGCCAATATTTTCGCAAGCAGATTATGGAATAGTTGGTGACTATAAACAAATAATCCCAGCTCTAATAAAAGAGATAGAATCTCTTAAAAAACAATTAAAAGGAGACTGATTTTTTTGAACAACTTAGAGGAATTTATTTCTTCTTTAAGAAAATATGGTCATCTAACTGGATTTAAGCTAGATATAGAAACAGCAAGAAAAATTGAAGAAATACAACTCAACATAATAAACGATGTAAACAATAAATTAACTAATTTAAATTTAGATGATCTCAACAAGCTAATTTCAGAACTTTCACAAAACGGAACAATGCAAACGTTAATAAAAGAAGTGTCTAAAGCTTTAGGAGAAGAAATAGATATTAATAATGCCGATGAGGCATTTAAAGAGGCTTTGGAAGGTAATATGAATTTTAAAGGAGCAAAGGCATCTTTAATAGCTCTCCAAGCCGTATCTAGACTTTATGCCGAAAAATATAAAGAAAAAAATGGGGAAATCTTAAATTTAACCCCGTATTGTCCTATATGTGGTTCTGAAAGCAAGACAATGGTAAAAGCCAATAATGAATATAAAATGGTTTGTCACTTTTGCGGGTATATATGGAAAGTTTCAGAAAAGAAAATTGTTTGCCCTTATTGCGGAAATAATGAGGAATTCAGCCTAGGAGTTTTCAGCGATAAAGAAGGTAGAGTAGGTTTAGTATATTGCCAGAATTGTAAAACAAGCTGGAGAATAATTCTTGATGAATCAATTAAAGCGCCATCCATAGTACTTCCATTAATTGCTTTAGGAGGAGAGAAGTTTAAAGGGGCATTACCAATTTCTGATTAATAATTTGTTTATTTTTTAATAGATAAATCAAAGCTGTTTATTGTGTTGTTTATAATGTTAACAATATTTAGCCCACTACATGCTTGATATATAGACAAACCATATCCAAATGTTATTAAAGATAATAAAGGGTTATCGAATATACAATTTTTGTAGTTTTGTGACAGTTGAGATAATTTTTTTAATGTATTACTTTGATAGTATTGAACCAACGGCATCCCTATTATTACAAAATATAGCATCATTAAAATTGCTATTAATACAATATTAAGAGCTAAGCTTTCATTTTTATTAAGCAATACTTTTTCTATTCTTTTTAATATCAGTAAATAAGTAATTTCCATAGCAGATCCAGCGAAAGCTAATGTAATTGCCAAAACTACTAAAGATAATGATAATGTTTGATAAGATTTTAATAAATTGGATAATATACCTACTATAATTCCAGAACTCATCAAAATTGGGGGCACGATAATTTCATATGATCTGAAGTACTTAAGGGAAGAGCTAAGTAACTCCAATTTCTTATTTGCTTCTTGAACATTTTCCGTGACATTTCACCATCTATTTGTAAAAAATAGGTAGTTTTATAACTTTCATACTGATTTTCTGGAAATAAAATGTATGACCTCATAAAACAAGGAATCTAACTATTTTGGCTCTACTTCAGTTCTTATATTTAAAATCTTAGAAAGATATTTGGCTATATACCAAGAATCTTGACTTCTTGTACCATCTATTATAACTTTTCTAGGGTTGGATTCCTTTATATATTCTATAATTTCTTTAAATGTTGCATGATCGCTAAAAGACACATTAAACTGATTTTCGCTTACCTTAACTGCAATTCCCCTAAGTTCCCAACCGGTTAACATAATATGAGTACCTTCAAGCCTACTAAAATCCTGATGCCTAAATGTGTGAACAAAAATAATCGAATCACCTTCTACCAATTCTTTATTAAATATCGTTGTATCTCCTAAGTTAACTCCATAATAATTGGATGCTATTTGAGCCATCCTTAAGGTTTTTTCATCTGCTAAAAATTTATTCTTTATACCCCGTTCTCTTAACAATATCATAATTTCCTGCAATTTTCCATTATATCCATAAATCCATATTGGACCTCTTTTTGTATATTCTTCTATTAAGTTCATTAAAGCCCCTAATGCATCCCAATCAGCCCAACCTCTTTGATACTTTAGATTTCCATACGTTGCATCAACTACTAATGTATCTAAGTCTTTTAATGGTTCCGTTCCAGGTAATTTAAAATCTCCAGTATATCCCATTGTTCCATTCTTTGTTTCGACCATAACTTGAGCACTTCCAGCTATATGCCTTGATTTTTTTAATGTTATCTTTTCATCCATTATTTCTATGGTTTTGTCATAATCTAGCTTCATGGCCTTTTCTTCTGGTATATGATAACCCAGTATGTTCAAGAACTCATGCGTTATTGGAGTTGCAACAATAAAAATGCTTTCCTTTATGCTTTTTCTCAAACCTTTCATATGATCCTCGTGAGCATGGGTAACAACTCTTATAGGCCTATTGCTATAACCATCTACTGTAAAATTGTTACCTAACAATATTGCTCCATTCTTATCAATTTTGGCATCCATTTTAGTTCACTTTTATTATTATTAAGCTGAGTTTTATATCTCTAATTTTATATCTTTAACAAACCTGGATAAAACCATTTTTTATTATATTTTTCTTTAAGTTCATCCCACTCAGACAACAACTTAATAGCCTCCAACGCAACTTTAGATGCATTATTAATCCCAACATTCGGAATAAATTCATCTTTTATTCTGTTCGCAATAGCTGCACAAACACAACCTGCTCTTGCATTGAAAATTTGCGAAAGAGTAAATAGTGTTGCAGCTTCCATCTCAAATGCCATTACATTTAACTTCATTAATTCCTCAACTATATTTTCTTTATTTTTTGGTAAATAACCATTAAATCCTGGTCTTCCCTGACCTACATAAAAAGTATCTGTACTAGCAACCAAACCAACATGATATCTTATATTTAAGCTCTCAGCAGCTTGAATCAAAGCATTAACGATTTCAAAGCTTGCTACTGCAGGATATGCCTTTTCAACATAATCACTACTAGCTCCATCGAGCCTATAAGAGCCAGTTCCAATTATCAAATCGCCGATATCTATATATGATTGCAAAGCTCCCGACGTCCCAACCCTTATAAAAGTATTTGAACCAATTCTAAGTAACTCCTCTAATGCTATAGATATCGAAGGACCACCTATACCAGTGCTTGTCACAGATATATCAACACCTTTATATTTCCCATTTGCTGTCCTATACTCTCTATGAGAAGATATTATTTTATACGAATCCATGTAGGAAGTTATTATATCCACTCTATCCGGATCTCCTGGAAGAAGAACGTATTTGGAGACTTCTCCTGATGAAAGAGATATATGATATTGCTTACCTTCTTTTGTTTCGGGTTTTTTAGCACTTATGATTTTTTCATCCATAACACATTCCCTCTAAATTAACTGACCCTCGCTTTCAGCAGGGTATTCATTAATTTTGTAACTATCCCTAGGTATTTTAAACCTAAGTGCAAAAGTTAACAAATCATTATTGTAAGCATTATATTTTATTGCTACCTTCTCTCCATTAATGAATCAACTATAAGAAATCTGAATGTTTATTCAAAGCACGATATTTTTCAGAATTTAAAAAAATTTTCATGTCTTAGAATATAAAATATGTTTTTATTTTATTAGAAATTATTTAATATAATAAAAATGCTAAAATCTAAAACATCACCTCAAAGGATATAATGAACCCAAAGAAATTGATTAATGGCTCCTTTGTTAGAGGGGATGGTCCCGCCGCGGGGAATTGAACCCCGGACCACCCGGTATCGGCAAAGAAAGGCCGATACAGCCCTGTCCCACTACAGCCGGGCGCTCTGCCGCTGAGCTACGGCGGGCCGGCTTCATTTATAGATAGGGGACTAGGGATTTAAGGATTTTGCTCTTTTTTATAATTAAGTTTAAAATTATTTAACAATTCAATGCAATTATTATAAATTGTGTTCTCATTTATTTTAATCTCGCTCTCTTTTTTATCCATAAAATATCTCAAAGATATTATTTCAATTGTATTTGGTGTTATTGCAATTAAACCTTTACAATTTTCACTTATATTAAAATAACAAAGCTCTACATCTTTTATAGAAATTCTGTTTATACAATCTGGTTTGATATTTATTTCTTCATAATAATCCATAGAATAAATAATTTCTTTATCTGTTATAATTTTAACTCCTTTTTGTTTATTGCTCAAAACAAACTCTTCAATCAAAACATGCACCTAAAAATTTATTCTTTAATTAAAGGAGAAGCTATTGTTAATTGAGAACCACAATAAGGACAGTGGTATCTTAGTCTCTTTGCATCAGCTGCACAAAAATAAGCATCTACAGTTTTTCCACATTTAGGACATACATAAACTACCTCTTCATGCCTTGCATTTGGTTTTTGGCCTGATAAATCTAAGTACCTTCCACAAATACGGCACCTTACTGTTATCCAACCTACATGACCCATTGCATTTGCTCCTTTCGCTAATCCTATTGTCACTTTTCTGCACCTTTATGATTTTTTAGCAATTCGGCTTTAAATGTTTTCCTAATATTTTCAATTTGCTTATATGGATTTAAAAAGTAGGTTTATAATTCCTAATTCTGTATAGCATAAGAAGGGGAAAGAAATATGGTTTCAAAAGCAACAACTATAATGTTAATATTGTTTGCTGCTACTTTAATATCAGCTGGAATTGGGCTCTATACTTATAGCGGATATTCTAAACCACTTGCACATATATATCCGCAACCTCCATTAAGTAAAATTTTAAATAAAATATCTTATATGCAATATCAAATTTATTCTCCTATATTTGGAAATTCCTATGTTAAACTTTTTAACAATGCAACATATCAAAACGGTACCGCATTATTATACAATGTTACTACAAATAGTGTTGTTGAAAAAATAGTCTACAAATACAATGAAACAGGATTAACTTTTTTAGGCGTCGTAATAGGTAATGTAACAATCCCAATAAATGCATCAAACTATTATACATTCTATACTAGTTCATATTACTTTACTAATCCTTATACAGGAACTTCTTATTTAGAACCATTCCCTGGTATAGGCCCTCTTTACGCAATTTATTATATTGGTCAAATATATAAAGTTGATTGGCAAGCAATCTCTTTAGGTCAAGCACAACCACCAAATTCTTATGCAACAATAAATATGGGATTTACTGATATACCGGTCTTCAATAAAAAGTATCCAGGTTTTGAAATATCAATATCTCCAGCATCAACTGCTGTAATGCCAGCAAATTATCCTGTAACCTTCACAGCAACTGTAGTCTATATTGATGGGGTCTCAATTGCATCGCAAATGACTATAGGAGTAAGTTCCGCTAATTATTTATCTTATACATTAACATCATTAAACTCAAACATTTCTTCATAATAAATATTATTTAACGTACTTATTTTAATATTTTCCGCATCTATAAAATATTTTGCAAACTCTATTATGTTTTCTATTGTAGGGTTCCTAAAGGATTTTTTATATAAATTTACTAAAGTTTTATTATCCATTAAATGCAAAAAATATGATACTCTTTTATATAATCTAATTCCATCACTGTTTAATCTCTCATCCCTACTAAAAAATTCTTCATAATTTTCAAGAAGCTTTATTAATATATTTTTTATTTCTTTGTTAGCTTTAGCTCCCTCAGAGCTTGCACCCATAAATCATCACATCAATTGGAATCTTTCAATCACAGGGAGCTTTTTTATGGTTCATCATCGTATTCTCCAGGGCTTTCTTCCTCTTCTACGCTGCTCCATCCCATTGGCATACCATTTCCATATCTTATTGGCTTTTCCATGTTGCTTAATAGCACAACCCTACTAGGGACACTTTCACTAACTATAGGATAATCGCTCTCATTACTTATCTTTTTAGCAACTTCTTTTACTTCATCGTAGTTTGGCATATTTTCTCTAGTAAGTCTCCCTTTGCTTGCTCCGACATACATATAAGCCTTTACCTCAACGTAATTCGGAAGCCCTAACTTAATTAGCTTGGCAAAACCTTTAATCGCTTCATCGCTATCATTAAAGCCTTTAACTACAGTAATCCTGTAAACTGTCGTTGACGAAAAGCTTGGCAACATTCCCAATGTCTCTAAAGTAAGTTCCCATCCCCTTGGAACTAACGGCTTGTTAAATAAATTGTATGATTCCTTATCCCAGGCTTCAAGGCTAATATATAATTGAGAGGGCTCCTCTTCTAGATTAGCCAGGATATCCGGTCTAATACCTCTTGTAACTAGAAAAGTAGATATACCTCTATTATGAAATTCTTTTATTAATTCCCCTAACCTTGGATATAAAGTTGCTTCTCCAGTTAGACTTATTGCCACATGTTTAGGGTTCATAGCTTCTTGATACATTTTCATATCAGTTCCTTGCCTGCCCTTATAACCACTCATAATTCTTCTATATTCTTTTATAGCATTTTCAACAATAAATTTGGGATCATCGTTATATGGCATTTTAGTTTCATTCCATTCTAAGCCAACATCTTGAGGCCTTAATCTCCAACAATGTGTACATGCATTCCAACACCAATGATTAGAAACACTTAACTGAATGCATCTATGACTTTCAATTCCATAAAACTTTGATTTATAGCAAAACCTATGTTCTGCTATTGCTGCATGATTCCAATAGCATTTTTTTACAGAACTATGGTTTCCGATTAAGTGATATCCCTGTCTTTCAAGTCTTTCATTTAGCGCCTGATAAATGTCTTCAGTTTTGAGCTCTGCCATTTTTTCACCTACCTTGAAGATTTCTCAGTCAAGTAAGTATAAGCACTATAAGCGGCTATAGATCCAGATGCTGCCGCTGTTACTATTTGTCTAAAACCCTTCCATTTGCTAGTTGCATCCCCTGCAGCAAAAACCCCTGGTATATTGGTTCTCATCCAGTCATCTACTTTTATATAACCTGCTTCATCTGTCTCAAGCCCTAAAGATTGATACCAATCTTTAGGAGGTTCAAAACCAATTTCAATAAAAATGCCATCTATATCAATTTCCTTTTCTTTTCCATCCTTATTTAATACTACAGCACTTTTAACAAAATTATCTCCTTTTATTTGAGTTACAAAGCTGTTATATAGTATCTCTATGTTTTTCCTATTCAATACTTGGTTTACATAAAAAGGTTTAGCTCTAAATTGGTCTCTTCTGTGAACTAAATAGACTTTTTTAACATAGCCACTTAATAAAAGCGCTCCTTCTAAAGCCGCATCTCCTCCTCCGACTACAATAACGCTGTCTTTCCCTTTATATAATGGAGCATCGCATATGCTACAATAACTCACTCCCTTTCCAGTAAAAGTATCTTCGCCGGGTACGTTTAGCTTTCTCCTCTTTGATCCAACTGCCAATATTATTGTTTTAGAATAAACATCTAAACCATTGCTTCCTACTACGTGAAATTCGTCTTCAATTTTATCAAATTTTTTTACTGAAATAAATTCATATACTGGCACTTTAAACAGTTTTTCAGCATGATCTCTAAATCTCGATACAAGTTCTGAAGCCTTAATTGATAGTGTTGCTGGATAATCATCTACGACATCAGTTAAATTTAATTGCCCTCCAATATCTTCAGAAACTACTACAGATTTCAGCAAAAACCTTGAGGCATAAATAGCTGCAGAAAAGCCCGCCGGTCCTCCTCCAACTATTAATGTATCGTAATGTTCCCCTTTTGGAGGTCTTGATATTTTAGTTCCAAGTCTTAATGACATAATGCTTTCACCAAAATATAATATTAATTAAGTGCTTTTAAGCTATAGTATTAAAAAATTATATTAATAGCCCGCCCACCATTTTCTTTGATTTTATAAATTCAATTAAATTGTTTTGATGCTCTAGTGCAGCTTTTTTAGCTTCTTGAGGATCTCCTTTCTCTATTGCTTGATAAATTTTCCAATGCTCTTCAATTTCTTGCTCAACCCTATTTGCTGATGCAAACAAATCTACTCTAACTATGGCTAATTTATTTCTTATATCCTTTAAAATATCTCTAAGATATTCATTACCACTGAGATCAGCAACTATATCATGAAAAGCACTATTTGCAATTGCTGCCGCTAATGGATCATTTTTGCTTATTTTTCTAAATTCTTCAGCAGCTTCTCTTAACTTCTTTAAAAGTTCAGGATCTCTATTTAATGCTGCTTTTTCAGCTGCTAGCCCTTCTAATATAGATCTAACTTCGAAGAGTTTCAATATCTGCTCTTTAGTTAAAAAGTTTACGTGATAACCATCTGATAATTTAACTACCAAACCTTCTTTTTCAAGTTTATGTAAGGCTTCTCTTATAGGGGTTCTACTAACATTATAAAGCTTTGCCAAAGCTGTTTCACTGAGCTTATCCTTAGGTTCAAATCTTCTATTCAAAATATCCTTTTTTAATAATTCATATACTATATCAGAGTACTTAGATTGCTTATCTGATTCTGTTTCTGACATCTTTGCTCCCCTGTTCTGTATACAGTTTAAGACTTATATTTATTCTCTTTAGTTTATTAAATATATAAAATATTACTTTTTAGATATTTTTAATTAACCTCTCAATAAGAGTTCTTATAATATCTATTAAAATCAAAGTCTTTTTATAGTTATCGTCGTACACATTATATTCTTTTGCCTCTTGTACAATGTCTCTTCTTAGGTCACTAAATAAATCCAATAATTCTTGAAAATAACCTTCCATATCCTTAATACCATATTCGTTTATTAAAATATCAATTATTTGATCTATTGTTGTAAAAATAAAGGATTGAACAATTAAATAAAATCTAGCGTATACAGGTATCTCTGAAAAGCTCTTATATGCTTTTAAAAAATTATTTAATACCTGATCGTATCTTTTCAAAGAAATTATCCCATCATTATTTAATCCATTCCTTACACAATCCCATATAAAATTATAGTATTGTTCTTTGATTCCCATGTTTACATTCCAAATAATCCGCTTAGGCCTTCGCTTACATCTACTTCTTTGTTTTCTTCCTCTTTCTTCTCCTCTTTCTTCTTTTCTTCCTTCACTTCTTGGGTTTTCTGAGGAGCTATAGGCTTTGCAACTTCTATGCCTAATTCTTTAGCTTTATCTCCTAATGAAGAAGATACTGCCTCTTCTTCCGCATATGCCCTCTGTAATGTAAGTTCTGCGGTATCTTTATCTAATGCAAGGCCTGCTTCTTGTATTAATCCTATGGCTTCTTTTTCTGCAGTTATTAATATTGAATTCAAAGCCTCTGGTACATCTAGATATGTGGCTTCTATTGCTAATCCTATGGCTTCTTTTTCTGCAGTTATTAGATCTGACTTGAATGATTCCAAATCTACGTGCAATACATCTTTCGGTATTATAGTCTTCCCATCCCATGCTAATATCAAATTAAGCACTATTTCGAATGGTTGTATTCCAAGTTGCTGTAAAAGACTTGCTAATTCTTGCGATATTACATCACCTTTTTTAGCAACAACAGTGTCACTCTTTATATAAATCGTTCCCTTTCTAACTTCGTATGGTATCTTAAGTTTACCGAAAACGCTTACCATAGGACCAGGTCTAATACCCGTATCTCCCTCTGGTACTACTATTTCCTTTGGCGCTGGAAGACCTGCCTTAGCTGGGGCAGGAATTCTTAACTTATCTATTTTCATAGATATCTTAAACGGATTTGTATCAGTCAAAATTATTAAAACTCCGTTTTTTAGATAAGGTTCAACTTTTTCCTTTTCTAATCCAACTTTCTCTAAAGCCATTAATATTAATCTTTTCTTTGAAACCTTAAATATAGAATCGTTTCTTAACTCCTTCTTAATTAATTGCAATTGCTTTGTAGGCATAGATTCTAAATCAGCAAATATTACATATTTTTTGCTTTTTATTAAATTAATTAATTCTTCCAACTCCTTTTTCTTGCTTTCTGGCGGCTCCTTCCTTCCTTTTTTCTGAACCAACATAGACATCTATATCACCTTAAAGCTATTTCAACAGGGACTCCCATAGTTTTCTTCACATATACTTTTGCTATTTTAGCTGCTCCTATTTTCGATTCAACGGTATTAAATACTGCGTTTATATTTTCAATTAAATCTTCATTTTTCATATCTTCGGTTCCAACTCTACATTGAACTTGTGGCTCATTTCTTAACCTTGCCCATACAGCCCTTTTGTAATTGTTAACTATATCAGTTATGTTTGACTTTGGAGAAATGGCAATAGGGACTTTACCTCTTGGACCTAGTGCAGGACCTAAAATACTACCAACCAAACCCATTAAGTCTGATGAAACTAAAATCCAATCACAGCTATTACCAACTGCTCTTGTAGCCTTTTTATTACCTTTCATTGCGTTTAGTTCTTCTCTGGAAATAGTTCTTAGGCCTAATTTCTTTGCCTCAAGTAAAAGATCTCCTGAAGCAACAACGCATATATTTGGCTCTTTAGTTGGAGAATGAGGCAGATAAACAACTTCTCTGAATTTGGCCTCATTGCTTTTCATATTTATGTCTTTTAAAGCTATTATAAGCTCGATACTTTGTTTGAATTTTCTCTGCTTACCAAGCGTCTTAGCCTTATCCACTGCACCTTTTATTATTTCATTATCTAAAGGCAATTCCAAGCACCCTGTTATTTTTTCTCGTTTCTACATCTCTAACATATTTCTGCATTTTTAAGCCCTTTCGTTCACTTTTAAAGTTAAACTATTTTAATAGAATATTGTTTAATAAATATTTTAAGAAAGATTATTAAGAGAAAAGGCTAAAACTAAGGAAAGAAAAGCATATAACCAAATTTGTTCAAGTTTTAAAAAGAGAGGCGAAGGGTCCAAAACGCCTTGAGCCTAGAAATAGGCGGGCCATGAGGACCCGTGGCTCAGCCAGGATAGAGCGTCGGCCCTCTAAGCCGAATGTCGGGGGTTCAAATCCCCCCGGGTCCGCCACATCTAAAATACAAAGTCCCTCTCATGCTATTTATCATTTTAGCAATAAATTGTTAAATAAATTAATTATATTTTATAAATTTAATTGTTATTAAAATTATTTTTACTCTAAAGATGTTAGCTTATTTAATACACCAGTTAAATCTCTTGTAGAAATTATTCCTTTAATTCTTCCCTCTTCATCAACAACAGGTAAGTGCCTAACATTTTTTTCATACATTAAAGAAATCGCTTTACTTAATCCCTCTGTGTATTTTATTAAAATAGGATTCCTTGTCATAACATCTCCAACATTTTTGTTCAATGGACTATTTTCAGCAACTACCCTTGTTAAATCTCTCTCTGTAAAAATTCCTATAACTTTGTCGTCAGGTGATACAACTACTACACTACCTATTTTATTATTATACATAATTTTTGCTACTTCAATTATTGATGAATTTGGAGAAACGGTAACAGGCTTTTTCATTACATCTGATACCCTCAAACCCAAAACTGCTGACATTTTCTTACACCTCTTTTCTGTAATCTCTGCAGAAATATAAATGGGTTTCTAGTGGGTTATACAAATAAATATTTCCTTTGTATCTAAAAAGTAAACTTTTTTAAATTAGTAAATTTGATTCTTTTAAAAGATAACAAACTTTTTTAATGATAAATTGTTTATTGTTGTTCTTTAATTTAATTTTTTCTCCCCTAAGCAACGCTTTTATAGTCTGCGCTTACACACTTAAAACTGCAAGCTAGAGGTTGATAAAAAATGCCCCAAGAAGGAAAAGCATATGTGCATGCAGCACTTGCTTTATATTATGCAGGTGCCCAACTAAGTGAGGATAATCTTAAAAAGGTAGTCGAATCTTTAGGCCTTCAAGCAGATGATGCAAAGGTCAAAATGCTAGTAGCAAGCATATCAGAATTAAAATTAGATGAAGTCTTAAAGAACGCCGCGGTTGCTGTTTCAGCACCTGTTTCAGCACCTGTTTCAGCACCGGCAGAAGCTGAGAAGAAAGAGGAGAAGAAAGAGGAGAAGAAAGAGGAAGAAAACAAAGAAGTAGATGTAAGCGAAGGCCTAAGCGGATTATTTGGAATGTAAACGATAAATTTTTAAAAAACTTTATTATTTCTCAAACTATTTTCATTTAATGGTGTTAATAAGTGATGAGGCTAAATCCAGAAGATTACAAGCTTGACTTCTTTAAAGAGAACGGATTTATAAGAAAAAAATGCAAAATAGGTAAAGAAGATTTTTGGACATTAAATCAAGAATTCGATACATGCCAAGATGCTCCTGATACTGAGTATTGGTTTGATAAAATAAGTTCTATTAATGGTTTAAGTGTTAGAGAGGCAAGAGAAAAATTTATAAAATTTTTTGAAAAAAATGGACACACACCTATAAAACCAAGACCTGTTGTTGCTAGATGGAGAGAGGACTTATACTTAACAATAGCTAGCATTGTTGATTTTCAGCCTCATGTTACAAGTGGATTAGTTCCACCTCCAGCTAATCCATTGGTTATCAGCCAACCTAGCATTAGGCTAGAAGATATAGATAATGTCGGTCTAACTATTGGAAGACATTTAACTACATTTGAAATGGCAGCTCATCATGCATTTAATTATCCTGATAAAAAAATCTATTGGAAAGATGAAACAGTAAGATATGCATATGAGTTCTTTACAAAGGAATTGAAAATTCCAGGGGATTTATTAGTATTTAAAGAATCTTGGTGGGAAGGAGGAGGTAATGCAGGTCCTTGCTTTGAAGTAACAGTAGGAGGTTTAGAATTAGCAACTTTAGTATTCATGATGTATAAAGTAGAGAACGGAAAATATGTAGAATTGCCATTAAAAATTGTAGATACAGGCTATGGAGTAGAAAGGATGGCTTGGTTTACCCAAAAAACTCCAACAGCATTTAAAGCTATATTTGGAGATACTTTAGATAAATACAGAAAAATCTTAGGCGTAAAAGAGCCTCCCGAGAAAGTATTATGGGAAGCCTTTAAAGCAGCTGGAAGACTTGAGCCAGAAGATCCTAAGAGTGTTAAAGAGTTCTATGAAAGAATATCAAAAAATACTGGATTTAGTTATGATGAAATTAAATCATACATGGAATTAGATGCTCGTTTGTACAGCTTATTAGATCACTCTAGAACTATTTCCCTTATGCTTGGAGATGGTATTGTACCTAGCAATACTGGAGAGGGGTATTTAGCTAGACTAGTAATAAGAAGGGCATTAAAACAACTTAGATTTATAAGAGATGATGTAAGTCTTTCAGATCTAGTTGAACTCCAAATTAAATTATGGGGAAATGATTTCAATCAATTAGTAGATAATCAAAATTATATAATAGATGTCATAATAGATGAAGAAAAAAAGTTTAAGGACACATTAAATAGAGGGATAAAATTAACTTTAAAGACACTTAAGTCTGGAAATATTAGCTTAGAAGATCTTATAAAATTTTATGATAGTTATGGAATTCCACCTGAAATAATTGCAGATGAAGCTAAAAAGAGGGGAGTAAATATAGATATACCAATAAATTTCTATTCAATTATTGCATCAAGACATAAAGCTCCAACATCAATTAGAAAAATAGAAGAAAAAAATAAGCTTCCAGAAGATATAATATCTTGGGCAAAAGAGTTTAAATCAACAAATCTTTTATTCCATCAAAATCCCTATGCAAAAAGCTTCATAGCAAAATGGTTAGGAAATAAGGGTAAGTACTTTATATTAGATTCAACATTATTCTATCCAACAGGTGGTGGACAAATTAATGATCTAGGCAAAGTGAATATATGTGATAAAGAATATAGAATAGTAGATGTAGAAAAAGTCAATGATGTGGTTGTTCACGTTGCCGATAAAGAAATAGATACAAATTGCGAAGATGTATATGGAGAAATTGACTGGATTAGGAGATATAGACTTATGAGACATCACACAGGAACTCATTTACTCATGGGGGCTTTAAGAAAAGTTCTAGGAGATCATGTCTGGCAAGCTGGAGCTGAGAAAACACCTGAAAAGGGAAGGCTAGATATAACACATTATAAAATGCCCAGTAAGGAAGAACTGAAGGAAATAGAAAGATTAGCCAATAAGGTAATAGATGAGAGAAGACCTATAAATCATTTATATATGAGCAGAACTGAAGCTGAAGACAAGTATGGATTTAGGCTATATCAAGGAGGTGTACCTATGACCCCTAAAATAAGAGTTATAGATATTGAAAACTGGGATACACAAGCATGCTTTGGGACGCATTTAACAAATACAGGAGAAATAGGAGGATTAAAAATAACTAAGGTCGAGAAAATTCAAGATGGCATAGTTAGATTTGAGTACGTAGCAGGAACTAGAATTCCTGAAGAAATGGAAAAGCAAGAAGATAAAATGGAAGAGATCGGAAAAATCTTAGGTTCAAAACAAGGAGAAGAAATAATAAGAGTAAAAGCATTAAAAGATGAAAATAATGAACTAAATAATAGAATTAAGGCTTATAGAAGGCTTTGGGAAGAGCAGATTGGAAATATAATAAATACAGCTCCCATTATAAATAATGTTAAAGTAGCTTTCATAGAGTTTCCTGAAAACGATATAAGCTATGCAAGAGAATTTTTAAAGAAGTTCACCAATAAAGATGAAGAACTCTTATTAGGCTTATTAATAAAAAACGATAACAAAACGTTTATAGAAATGGCAGCTGGTGAAAAGGTTAAAATAGATCTTGGAGAAATATCTAAAAAAATATCAAGCAAATTAAATGGGTCAGGAGGGGGTAAAGGATCTTACGCGAGTTTAGTTATCAATAAGAACGTAAATAGCGAAGATATGCTAAACATAATAAAAGAAGTCTTATAAACTAACCTTATTTAAATCTTGATTTAATTTATTATAAAACCTTTCCCACCAATTTTTAAGTTTTTCTTTATGATACATAGAATCCTCCCAACCTGTTGCACTAGTTTCAGCAGCTAGAGATGCGACTATATCCATTACTTTCTTAGATTCCCAAAATTCTGGCTCTGCACCAGATTTTAGTTGGTAATCAGCAATTGTTTTATACATCTTTAATCCATGAGAATAAAGATCAACGTTTAAACCAATCAGCTGTTTGTACATTTCTGACATCATCTCTTCAGCCCACCCTCTATGGAACCTACAAAATCCAGCGTTAGCAACTATATATTCAAGTACAGCTCTCTTCAAGCTTACCGTTTCATAATCTTCTGGCTCTTTGAAAGAAGGTGAATAATCTGTCCAATATTTCCCCAAAACATATAATGGAGCCAAGACGCCAGGACTCCAGTAATAATTAGGAGTCATATATCCTTCTTTACCAAAAGCTGCATATACTAATAAATCCTCGTATCTTAAACCAATTTTACTAACTCTATCGTGATAAATGTTATCAAGTTCCTTAGCAGCAGATCTTAATCCTCTTTCTGAAATAATTTTTAATACTTTATTATTTTCATCAAACCCAATTAATTCGATAAGTTTTCTTGCTAAAATAGAATTCTTAATGCTCGATTCTTTATCAATCCTCTCAGGATCGAAAACAGGATAATCATTTAGCCCAACGTCTTCTGGATTTAATAGACCTTTATCTATTAAATCAAATATCCATGATATTAAATGACCAGCTTCTATTGCATCTAACCCTAAATCATCAAGCAAATTGACTAAGCTAGCTGATTCATCCATAGTTATTATACCACTTATAGGACCCACGCCATGAGCTGGTTCGTAATCAATTTTAGTCCCTTTATATATCTTTTTACAAGATACTGAGCAAGGTTCTCCACAATTTTTTGATGCATCAGTAAGCTTTCCTCCATCAAATACATTATCTTCAAAAGGCTTCCAATAATTTTCTATAACCTTGTCATGTAAAATTAGCCTAACTCCTCTACTATAATAAACATTGTTATAACCTAAGTATGGAACAAGCTCCTTATAATGTATATAGTTAACGCCAAATGTACCTCCAGTTTTTGTTTGAGGGTCAAAACGATATTTTACTGTTTTATCAAGCAAGGTTGGCATGTATTGCTTTTTATAAACGTTTTGCGATATTTGGTTCATTAACTTTATATTACCTATATTAGGATTATCCCTCTTCAAAGTGCCTCCTACAACTATTCCTACAACATTATGAGCTTTAGCTAATACGCTACCTCCTCCCCCTCTTGAGGCTGAATCAGAAACAGATGTGATATTTGCAGTATGTTCATCTAATACATAACTGAAAATTCCGGCAAAATTCGTTTTAAAAGCAGCTGGACCCACTACTATAACTCTTGATTTGTTTTTTATTATACTATCTTTATCTTTTGATATTATATATTGGGTAAGTCCTCTTGTACCTTTATATCCCTCGTAACCATTATATACATTCCATAGCTCATCTTCTTTTATATAATCTATCTTTACATTAAGACCTTTATCGCTAGAATAAATAGTTATAATGCTTGGCTCTCTAGATTTTCCATTAACAACTACTCCATCTAATCCTGTCCTAAAGAAAGCAAAACCAGCTCCTCCTAGTTCACTTACATGAATTCCTGTAGATACTGGGCTTTTAAAGATAAACACTATTCTATGACTACCTATAACTATACCTCCTGCAAATGGGCCTATACCAAATACTGTAGGGTTGTTCGGATCTAGCGGATCTAATAAATAGCTCTTATATTTCATATGAATCTTTAATCCATAATCAATTATACCTAAAATATCTGGATCTTCTTCATCATTAAAATTATAAGATTCTTTGGACACATCTATGTACAGAGATTTGAATTTCATTTCTGTCACTTCGCTATTTTTATATCAATAAATAAGCAAAAAACTAGAGTTAAATATATAAATGTTATATTAAATAAGTGAAATATGGGGAGTGGAGGTTGGTATCCTTGAAGGACATAATATCTAAAGAAAAGGCTATTACAGTAAGTTATAATACTCCATTAAGCGATGCTGCAAAAATTATGAAAGATAAAGGAGTAGATAGCGTTTTAGTTGTAAAGGATGATAAAATAGTGGGCATATTTACAGAAAAAGATCTCGTAAGAGCTATTGTAGATAACGCTTCGTTAAATACACCCATAAGCAATTATATGAGCACCAAGTTGATAACAGCAAAGGTTGATGAACCTATAATAGCTGTAGCCTATAAGATGGTTGAAAGTAATATAAGGCACATACCTATAGTTAATGACCAAGGAAATATATTAGGTGTAGCTAATATAAAAGATGTACTTAGTTTAGTCTTAGCTTCTGGAGCATGGCCTTAATGTTTTTATAAACCAATTTTTTAATTTAATCCTTAAAAACTTAACCTACAGCTATAGAGAAGGAGCTAGAAGGTTGATTAAGATGCCTCAAGAAAAAGTCATAACAATACAAATTGAAGGTGGAGCTGCAAAACCAGGTCCACCTTTAGGACCTACTCTATCTTCGTTAGGGTTAAATGTTAAAGAAGTAATTAATGAGATAAATGAAAAAACTAAAGACTTTAGCGGTATGACAATACCTGTTAAGATAACAGTAAACACCTCTACAAAAGAATATAAAATAGAAGTTGGAATACCAACTATTACAACAATTCTATTAAAGGAGGCTGGTGCTTCCGAGCCTAGCGGAGATCCTGAGCATAAGAAGGTAGGAGATTTAAAGTTAGAAAAAGTAGTTGAGATTGCTGTTAGATCAAGTCCAAAGCTTCTATCTAAGAATTTAGAAGCCGCTGTAAAGTCAATTTTAGGTTCTGCCAAAAGTATAGGTTTGACCGTAGAAGGAAAAAATCCCAAAGACGTAATTAGAGAAATTGAAGAGGGGAAACATAAGGAACTAATAGAAAAATATGAAAAAGAATATCTGAATAGATGAAGCTTATGGAAGATCAAAAAGTAGATTTAATTAAAGAATATTTTAATAGATCCTTGAGCTTTATAATATTTGACTTAATTTTGGATTTTGGCCTATACTTTCTTTCAATGGTTTTGATTACATCAAACTTAATAAAAAATATCATATATATAATATTAGTTGCATCAACGACTCTTTTAATTTCTGTCTTATATTATGACTATATTAATTTTAAGAAAAAATTTAGTATAATAAGAAAATTTTGTAAAGGAGAAATGTTTTATAATAAAAAGAAAAATGTTTTAATTTGCAAAAACGGTAATTTAAGGATTTGCACTACATTAGATTACAATAGAGTTTATCTAAATATAATAGACAGCTATATAAAGAAGGTAGAAGATACAAACGATTTTTATTGTACAAGGTTTGAAGAAGGTATAATAGATAAAAAAGAAGGCTTCAAAATATTTCACGGAAAATTTAGATTAATAGATAATGATCAAATAATCCTCTGTTCAGGAAAGAGCATTATAATAGATAAAGTAGATAAAGTAGGAATTGAAAATGCATTAAACATGCTATGATTTTTATTTTGAATTTAATAATATCTTGCTTAGATAATGCATAACTTTAGTTTTGATAAAAGCTTATATAGTGTATACAATCATTAGAAAATTTAAACCTTTTATTATTTACTCCGAGCTAAACATATTTAAAAATCTGGTTAAATTATATATAATACGGCAAAATATAATTAATAGGTGTTTGATTTGACTTATGAAGAAAATGTCATAGTAATCGATGTTAAACCTACTAATGATATAACGATAAGTTCTAAAATATCGTCTTATGAATTAAACTTAATAAATAAAATAACAGAAAAATGCGGTATATCTAGAAGTTCTTTTATAAGGTTAGCCATACAATATGCTCTTTATAATATGCTTATAGAAAACCAAGAAATAGATGGAGAATGGAAAAAAATAATCGATCAATATAAATCAGATTCAGAAAAAATGTTTGGAAAGTGCAAGGAAAAGATTTAATCTTAAATTTTATCTATAAAAGTATTGATTAGTTTTGTAATATCTTTATGAAAATTAATTTAAAGTTATTTATTGTACCCCGCATTACCGTTTGCCCGTCATCTTCATACCCCAATATGGGGTCTCAGGCAACGTGAGACAGCGGGGCCATTTAACTATATAACTTTAAAAAGTAATTAGCTTTTAATATTATGCTTTCTTTTCTTCGCTACCACTCAGCCAAGAGCGGGCATTGATTATCTTTAATGGTCATTGACTGCCTCCCTTGACTTCATTGCGTTCTCCCTAAGCCCTTCGCCACCCTGCAAGAGCAGCTCTCGGAAACCCGGGGTTACCAGTAAGCTAATATAAGAGGTGGACTCGTAAGTTTAACGTTTGATACATAATAGCACTAGAGGAAATCTCCAAATAAAATAATAAACGTGAATGGATATAAAAAGATCTTCACTAACATGAAAAAGGATTCATCCCCAGTTTATATATTTAGACCAATTTCTTAAATATAGGTTCATAACCATGGTTAACCTATTAGCAGCGTCAGGTTCAATACATGCGGTCTCTATTTCCCTACCATCAAATGTCACTGCACGAATTTTTTTATACTCCTTTGGTTTATCGCATTGAATCACTGTAAAA
>ERZ1669250.158-NODE-158-length-35948-cov-4.725796_pt1 | contig 35948 bp, 52 predicted proteins | sample MGYA00579295_ERZ1669250 | MGnify/ENA primary metagenome ERZ1669250 (study PRJEB41166, sample SAMN08046056) | hot springs metagenome | biome: hot spring; feature: acid hot spring; material: thermophilic sediment; isolation source: thermophilic sediment from acid...
GGAAGCTCCGAGGCTTCAGCTGAGGAGCAGCTCGCCGTTTCGTTTGGGCCGTGGCGTTGCGGGGCAATGCCCAAGACAACGGTGGACCTCTCGGTTGAGCTGGGGAATCGGAGGGTCGCGGAATCCATACTCGCGGCGCTTGCGCCTGATAATGTGAACCTGCCGGACGGGATGGAGCTCCATATGCGCGTGGAGTCCACCAAGCTGCACGTGATAATTTCATGCGACATCGAGCGCGCTGACACGCTTGCCGCGACTGTTGATGAGGTGCTCGGGCACGTGCGCTTGGCACTTGCGGCGGAGTCATCCGTCGGTCATATTCATAATTCAGTCACCTAGATATCGACCGAACGCGGAGAAATGGGGCCATAAACATTTATTAACGCAGCAGAAGGGCTACCCACGTCGCAATTGTCTGCCAAGCAGAAGCGCGAGAAGATCTGGTTGACCGTGTACGCGCCTCCCTATTTCGGGGGGAGTCCAATAGCATCAATACCCGTAACCCGTCCCGAATCTGCCATAGGTCGCGTCATAGAGGTAACATTGTATGATCTTCTCAAGCTAGATCCATCGCAATACGTCATAAAGCTGTATTTCCAGGTGGAGAAGGTAGAGGGAGAGAGCGCGTACACTAGGTACAAGGGGCATGAGTACACAGTGGAGTACCTGAACAGCCTGATACGGCGTGGCACATCGATGGTGAACCTGATACATGACTACAGGACAAAGGACGGGCTGGACCTCAGGGTCTACGCAGTGGTCTTCACGCAATATCGCATAAACACCTCGCGCAAGCATGCGATAAGGCAGATAGCACACGAGGTACTCCAGGCGCGCATACCAGAGATGACGCTGGGCCAGTACGCACAGGAGGCAGTCCTCGGGAAGCTGGCATCAGAAATATACAACGAGGCGAAGAAGGTCACCGTGCTCAGGCACGCTGGAATCAAGAAGACAAAGCTGCTGACGAAGTTGGAGGATCGGCCACCTCTGGAGCTTCCATATCAGGTCCAGGGCGAATCCAGTCCGCCCACCCCGCAGGAGCCCGTGAGCCCGGAACAGTAGGATGTGTGGCCTGAAAGCCTACCCTGAGGAGTGCTGGCAATATAGCGCAGGTCCCGCGCTCATCTCCTCTGGGCGGTCGCGACGATCTTTATCACGTCGTTGTTCTTCAGCACATGGTCGGCGCCGATGCGCATCTTCCTCCGGACATCCACCGCGTGGAGAAACGTCTCCCCGAGCTCCGTGTGTACCCTGTAGGCGAGATCCCTGGCGCTGGATCCCCTGCGCACTAAGTACGCATCCGGCAGCACATGCCCATCTTTGTCGGATAACCGCTCCTCATCCTCCACCGGGTACACGACTATCATATCCAATAGCTCAAACACGGCGGCGTTCAGCGCCTGCTGAACCCCGGTCCCTCCAAACACCTTCAGCACTTTCTCCCTGATGTACCTGAGCGCCCTCCCTTGTTCCGGGCTCACGGTGACTCCCTCGACCTCCTCGAAGTCGCCATCCCCGGGCCTGTACCTTATGAGTCCCTGTTTCGCTGCCTTCCTCAGCGCGAGCTCGGATATCGCGGACGTTGGCACTACCTTGAGGCCGGTCCCGCGGAGCCTCTCCAGGTTCCTCGCGGCGGCCGGCAGGTCCACCTTATTCGCCGCTATTAGCATGGGCTTGGCCAGGACGCGCAGTTCGTGCACGAATTCGTCCAGATGGTCGGACCAGCTGTGCGACGGCTTGCCCAGAAGCCCTATCCTGCCCAGCGCCTCCCTGATGTCCTTCGAGGTTATCCCGAGGCCGCTGAGCCTCTTCTCCAGCTCGCCCAGCGCCTCCTTGGAGTCTTGGATCCTGGTGACGCGCGGCCAGTCCTTCTCCAGTATTCCCCTCATCCAGAGCTCGTATTCGCGCGCTACGAACTCCACGTCCACGACCGGATCATGCGATCCTGGATCCACGATCCTGCCCTCCTCGTCGGTTGAACCCGATGCATCGACGACGTGTATTATTGCGTCGGCCCTCCTCACGTCGTCGAGGAACTTGTTGCCCAGGCCCAGCCCCCTCGCCGCGCCCGGTATGAGCCCCGCCACGTCTATGAGCTTTATCGGGATGTACCTGATCCCATCTAGGCACATGGAGTTCACCGGATCATCCTTCACGCCCAGCTCCCTGCAGACGCATGGTGAGGACACGTAGGCAACTCCGACGTTAGGCTCCACAGTGGTGAACGGATAATTCGCGATCGCCACGTCGACTAGCGTTGCGGCTGAGAAGAACGTCGACTTACCACTGTTCGGCTTCCCTATGAGCCCTATCGATACTTGTTCCATCGGCGCACCACCCGCGGGCCCGCTGGCCCATGCACGCGGGTTGGGCGATCCGGACACACTTAAACACATCCATGGCCCCGCATCGATGCATGGCGCTAGCTAAAAATACACGGCCTACCAGTGCCCTGCGGCTTGACGGTTAAGGTTCTGATAACGGATGAGGTCGACGAGGCCGGCGTGGACATGCTGCGTAGCGCCGGCTTTGATGTCAGGTATTCCCCGGGAATGGGGAAGGATGAACTCCTGGGGGTCATCGAGCAGTACCACGTCCTGATAGTCAGGAGCAGGACCAAGGTCACCAAGGACGTCATAGAGCGTGGGCGCAACTTGGTGGTCATAGGGAGATCCGGCGTTGGGCTGGACAACATAGACGTGGAGGCAGCGCGCACACGTGGGATAGAGGTAGTTAACTCGCCCGAGGCGCTCACGAACTCGACGGCGGAGCTCGCCCTCGGCCTGATGCTCGCGGCAGCTAGGAAGATAGCCTACACACACCAGCAGCTGAGCTCCGGCAAATGGGCGAAGGAGGAGTCCATGGGCTATGAGCTGTACGGCAAGACCCTTGGCATAATAGGATTCGGAAGGATAGGCAGGAGGCTGGCCGAGCTCGCCAGCTGCATGGGCATGAGCATATTGGCGTACGACGTGGTGAAGCCGCCGGAGGACGCCCTAAGGAAGGTGGGCGCCAAGCTGGTGAGCCTCGAAGAACTCTTCGCCGGATCCGACTTCATATCCATCCACGTGACCCTGACGCCTCAGACAAAGGGCATGATAGGCGAGCCGCTGCTCAGGAGAGCCAAGAGGAACGCGATAATAGTGAACACGTCAAGGGGCGAAGTCTTCGACACTCAGTCACTCGTGAAGGCCCTGGAGTCCGGCTGGATAGCTGGCGCCGCGCTCGACGTCTACGACAAGGAACCCCCGGAGCCGGGATCCAAGTTGCTCATGCTCCCCAATGTCGTACACACACCTCACATAGGCGCGCAGACCTACGAGGCCCAGAGGAAGTCCATAACGATGTTGGCCGAAAAGATAATAAGCATAATCAAGTCGAAGGGCCTAAGCTGACGGAAAATGGGCGTATACCAGCAGTTGAACGAGACCTGGCACAGATTCTACTCCGAGAGATCTCAGGAGCTGAAGGAAAAGCTCGTTGAGTGGAGAAGGGAGCCCAGGGTCCTGCGCGTGGATAGGCCGACGCGCTTGGACAAGGCCAGGAGGGTCGGTTACCGGGCGAAGCAGGGAATAATAGTGGTCCGCGCTAGGGTGCCGAAGGGCGGCATGCGGAGGAAGAGGCCGAACTCCGGCAGGCGCCAGAAGGCGCTCGGAACCGTCAGGATAAAGGGCAAGTACAGCTCCAGAGATGTCGCGGAGAATCGTGCGAAGGAGATGTTCCCGAACATGGAGGTCCTGGGGTCCTACTATCTGGCTGAGGATGGTAGATACTACTGGTACGAGGTGGTGATGGTCGATCCGAGCCATCCCTCGATAGCCGACGATCCAAAGTTTCGGAGAGTCCTCGGCTCAAGGATGGATTGAGCATGTGCGCTGCGCTTCCCGCGCACGAGCGCTCCCTGTTGAAGGCAATATTCGTAGGCAGGCTTAAGGGCGCACGTTCGGATGCCGCGGAGCTCTCGAAGGTCCTGGGGCTTCCCGAGGAGCTGGTCTCTGGCTGGCTTTCGTCCCTCGAGTCGAGGGGGCTCGTGCGCGGAGGCGCTGCGGGGTACGTGCTGACCGACGCGGGCAGATCCGCGATAAATGTCGTCCTGACCGGCGGCGTCTTCGACGTCATACATCCGGGCCACGTATACACGCTCAGGGCGGCGGCCGCCCTGGGCGACGTGCTGGTCGTCGTTGTCGCCCGCGACTCCACCGTAGAGAGGAACAAGGGCCGTCCCCCGCTACACGGCGAGGACCTGAGGTTGATGCTGGTCTCGGCGCTCAAGCCCGTGGACATCGCAGTGCTGGGCAGCACTGGTGACATCATGGACACCGTGGAGCTCGTCAGGCCCGACGTGATAGCCCTTGGCTACGATCAGATCCACACGGAGGACTCCCTGATCAGTGCAGGCGCATCCAGGGGATTGAGGTTCAGGGTCGTCCGGCTCGACAGCCCCTACCCTGACATAAAGACCAGCGCAATAAGGTCAAAGCTTGGAATCTGAAGCGAAAGTTCACTCGATAAAGCATGAGCGCGATCGCTAGCGGCACTTTATGCTGGCCTCCGTCAGAACCTTGACGGCGTCGTCCAGCACCATCTTCGCGACGTCAACTTTTCTCTTTATCCCCGCGGCCGACCTATCGTAGATGGCCATGTGCGCCACCTTCGAGTACGCATCGTCCGCGACCTGCAGTATCCTCCCCGCCTCCTCCAGATTTCCGGCGCGCACGCGATCGTAGATCAACCTGCGGCACTCGCCGATTGCATCCAGGACGCCGAGCACATACGATCTGGGATCAACGCCCAGCTCGACGACGCCCCTTATGGCCCTATCAAACGCCACATCGTGGAAGACGTTTGCCTCCACGTACTCGGACTCCACCGGCAGCACGTACTTCAGGAGATCCGATTCTGCGCGGCTTCTCATAGACCGCAGTATCCTCTCCGCCTCCTCCAGCTTCTCCTTGGCGCGCCCCTCATCACCCGCGTGTACGCTTGCGATAGCCCTCCTTATGGCGAGCATAGCATCCCTGCCGTCCTTGAGGAGCGCCTCCCTAGCCTCCTCGATCCTTCTGAGTTCGGCCTCTACTCCATCAGCTATCGTGGGATCTAGGAGGTGCACCAAGAACTCTCGGCCTCTCTCAGAAGGTGATGCTCCTCTCATCGAATCCGGATTTCCTGACGACGAGCACGTCCACGCCGTCCCCGCTGGCCGCATCGCGCAATATGGCGGATTTTATGGCGCGAATTGCCAGGTCCACGGCGGCCTCGGCGTCCATGCCATCCTTGTAGCCGGCCTCCACTAAGCTTATCGCGGTCTCTGCGCCCGTCCCCACGGCCGCATACTTATCCGGTATCACCGATCCGAGCGGATCCAATACGTAGATCTCCGGCGCGTCGCCATCTCCCACCCCTCCAAGTATAACCTGCGTGAGCATGGGGGCCATCCTCTGCTCGTACATTATAACGCCCATCAGCTTGGCGACTGACCTGGGGGTGACCGACCTGAGCTCGTCCACCTCCTTCAATTTAACCATGGACTGCACGTACCTCACGAGCACCTGCATGTCGCCTATCATGCCGGCGAACGCCGCGCCCACTCTATCAGTTATGCGGAAGACCTTCTTACCGCTCCTGCTCACTATGAAGTTACCATATGCGAAGCGTTTCTCCGCTGCTAGGACTACTCCATCGTTGAACGCTATACCCACGGCTGTGGCTCCCGGGATGATAGATTCTATACCCATACGTCCACCGCTGCCTTTCCTGAATATTAAGCATTCTGCCTCTATCAGTCCACGCACCTTGGGCCGGCATTGCGCGGGCTAACGTTATTAAACGGCGATCTACGAGCGCGACACGTGCGCACCGGTATATTCGTGGGCAGGTTCCAGCCGTTCCACAAGGGCCATCTCGAGGCTGTCCGGTACGCGCTCGGCAGGGTTGATCGCCTCGTGATAGTCATAGGAAGTGCGCAGAGGAACTACGAGCCGCGCAATCCGTTCACCCTCGGCGAGAGAATTGAGATGATCTGGAGAGTGCTGAGGGCAGAGGGCCTGCTCGACCGCGTCCTGATAGTGCCAGTCCAGGACGTGGAGAACCATGCTACTTGGGTGAAGTTCGTGGAGGCATCGGTTCCCGAATTCTCCCACGTGTTCTCCAACGATCCGCTCACGCTCGAGCTCTTCCGCGCCGAGGGCTACGACGCGGCTGAGGTCCCCCTGCTGAATCGTCCACTCTACATGGCGACTGAGGTCAGGCAGCGGATGGCCAACGGCGGGAATTGGGAGGATCTGGTGCCATCCCCGGTCGCGGAATATCTGAAGGAAATTGGCGGCGTGGACAGGGTGCGGCGCATATTGGGTGCGGAGTGAGCGCCTGTTTACCGCGCGGTGCCTGGACAGGATGCCTCGTTCACGTTCGACGGCAATCCGCGCCGTCTGGGAAGACTTTTAAGTATAGCTCCCTCCAGCACGCGGTTGGAATGCCGGAGAATGGCTCGTTCTACCCCAGGCACAAGCTGGTGATGCTGCCGGGTCCCACCAACGTGCCAGAGCGGGTACTCTTGGCCATGGCAAGGCCCATGATAAACCACAGGGGATCCGAGTTCCATCAGCTCTATGATGGGATAATAAGGAAATCTCGTGAGGTTTTCAAGACGAAGGACGGCGAGATAGCCGTGGTCTCCGCCTCCGGAACCGGCGGCGTCGAGGCCGCAGCGCTCAACGTCGTGAAGCCGGGCGACAAGGTCGTCGTGCCGGTGTTCGGCGAGTTCGGTGAGAGGATCGTGGAGCACGTGAAGCGCGCAGGGGGCGACGTGGTTGAGGTCAGGTCTCCATACGGAACTGCGCCCGAGCCCGCCGAGGTCGAGCGGGCGGTGAAGTCCGCCGGCAAGGTGAAGGCTCTCTTCGTCGTCTACAACGACACGTCGCCCGGCGTCACCTACAGGTGGCTGAAGGACGTGTCGAGGATCGCCAAGGACGCCGGGGCGTTCGTGGTAGTGGACGCCATATCGGTGTTCGGCGGCGACGAGCTGCCACAGGATGACTGGAAGCTCGACCTGGTGATAGCCGGTGCCCAGAAGTGCCTGAGCCTCCCTCCGGGCATAACGCTTCTCTCCGTGAGCAAGGAGCTCAAGGACTACATATCGCGCAATCCCCCGTCATCGACGGTGTACTTCGACCTCAGCAAGTACTTCGAGTTCAACAAGAAACTGGAGATACCATTCACCCCAGCCATACCGATATTCTACGCGCTGGACGAATCACTCAACATGGTGCTCGAGGACGGGCTCGACAGGAGAATAGAGCGGCATCGCGTGGCTGCCATGGCCTACTACAAAGCGCTGGAGGCGGCCGGGCTGAAGCCGTTCGTCGAGCCGCGCGTCAGGTCGAACGTAGTAATAACCGTGGAGTATCCGCCCGGTGTGCAGGACGCGGCATTCAGGGACCTGCTGGACAAGGAATTCGGCGTGGTAGTGGCAGGTGGCTTCGGAAGTCTGAAGGGCAAGATATTCCGGATCGGCAACATGGGCGACATAAGTCCGATAAACGTCACGCAGACCCTGATGGGAATAGCCGGCGCGTTCTCGGAGCTAGGCGTGAAGGTCGACGCATCGGCAATGCTGGCCGCTGCCCATGATGAGCTCAAATCGCTCCTCTCTGGACAATCTTTATAAAATCACCAGATCATTCACGGCCGATCGCCTTGGATAAGGGCACACTGGTCTACATCAACTACACGCTCAGGGTGAAGGGCGAGGAGAAGCCGGTGGAGACCACCAGCGAGGAGGTCGCTAAGCAGTCCGGCGTACACAACCCCGAGATAAAGTACGAGCCGATGCTGGTCGCAGTCGGCGACCGGTGGGTGGTGCCCGGGCTCGATGACGCCCTGCTGCAGATGTCCGAGGGCGAGAAGCTCACGCTAGAGGTCCCGCCCGAGAAGGGATACGGCCAAAGGGATCCCTCCAAGATAAAACTGATCCCCCTCAGGAAGTTCGGCGAGAATGCCTCCAGGATACACGTCGGGGATCAGATAGACGTCGATGGGCAGATAGGCGTCGTGAGCTACATAGGATCCGGCAGGGTCGCCGTAGACTTCAACCACAGGTTGGCAGGAAGGACGCTCGTCTACGACGTCGAGGTAGTGAAGGTGCTCAAGGAGATCGAGGAGAAGGTCAGGGCTCTCGTGTCATATGCCCTCAGGATGCAAGAGAATGAGATAAAAACATCGGTTGATGGAGATTCCGCAACCGTCACGCTCCCTACCGACAAATACGAGGAAGGTGCATACTACATGAGGCGCATAGCCGCCAGCTACGTCTTCAAGTACGTGCCCACGATAAGGAAGCTCGTGTTCCAGGAAGTGTACGAGCGGACAGAGGAGAAGCCGACGGAGGGCGCAGCACAGGTCGAGGAAGCCCCTGCTCAGAAGGAGGAGGCGCAGGAGCAGAAGTCGTCCGCCGAGGGCGGATCAAAAGATAAGGAATCCGCCGATCAGACGCCCGCGGAGGAACCGGCCAGTGCGCCGAAGGGTAACAGGACCCGTAAGAGGTCCAGGTCCAGCTCTCAGGCCACTCCCAACTCATCTACGAGCGAGCAGGCCTGATCGTGATCCGGCCTCACCTTGTGAAGTATCGTGTATCTATTGGGCCTTATCAGGGGTGCCATTACTATAGCCCGACAGACCTCTTCCCTGGCTATTCCCAGCTGGCCGAACGACGTCGGAGCTCCGACGTCATCCAGAGCCCTGAGGATCCGTCTCCAGTTCATGCCGTGGAGCCTGGCCGCTATTGCCGTCGATATTCCCACCTTCTCGCCGTGAAGCCCCTTGCCCTGGGAGATGATGTCCAAGGCGTGGCTTATCAGGTGCTCGGACCCACTGCACGGCCTACTGCTGCCGGCGATTCCAGCGGCGACCCCGGCGCTTATGAGCGCCTCCACGAGCACCCTGATGCCATCCTCCTCCATCCTCCCTATCAATTTCCTGTTGGAAATGACGACCTGCGCGCTCAAGAGCGCCAAGTGCGCCGCATACTCGCCGTAGTACTCGCCCACCTCGACCTTTGCCAGTCTCCAATCCTTGGTCGCGGTGACCTTCGCCAACAGGTCCCCGAATCCGCTCCTTGAGAGATTCGGCGGGGATGACGAGATGGCACGTATATCTGCGATCACTATCCTGGGCGGCGACATCATCTCACTGTAGGGCGCATCCGAGTCCTTGAGGGACGCCATTGGACTTGCTATGCCGTCGTGCGCGGCGCTTGTAGGCACGCTCGCGAACCATATGCCTGCCAGGTGTGCGGCGTACTTCGCAACATCTATCGGTTTTCCGCCGCCCAGACCTATTATAACATCGAATCCCCTGGCCCTTTCCGCCGCCCTTCTTGCTTCGTCCTTTGTCGGCGAATCTACGATTAATATTCCATGATCAAGTCCAGCATCCCTCAAGCTCCTTCCCACGACTTCGCCGAACATGCGCCCGACGTTCGGCCCCGTGATGACGAGCGCCCTCTTGGCTTCGCGCACCTCTCTTATCTCATCCCCCACGGTGCCCAGGAGGTCGTCCCCGACCACGACGCGCTCAGGAAGCCTCATGAGATGCCGCTTCCTCGCAGTGTCCGCATCCAACTGACACGGATGGCATGTGAGCACAAATAAGCTATTCGCAGACGCGTCGTTGCGTACATGTCGGCGAGCAGGGCATTTGTCGAGCATTACACCGTACGTCGCGAGACATGCGGCGCCTTCAACGTAGTCATCTTATATCTAATTAGATATAATTTATTTTCTAAAGTGTTGATGTCGTAATAAACTTTATTAGCGCCTGTCCTACACACGACATGCTTTCTGGGAGGGCAATAGCTTTGTTATACAACACCGGGAATAGCGTCAACGGCGCGGGAGGTATGGTCACCAAGACCACCGGCACCACTACGGTCGGCCTCATATTCAATGGTGGAGTAGTGCTGGCCACCGATAAGAGGGTCACCATGGGTTACTTCATAGCTCATCGCCAGGGTAGGAAGATATACCAGATAGATGATCATCTGGGGATAACTATCTCCGGGGTCGTCGCCGATGCGCAGGCGGTAATAGATGTGCTCAGGTACGGCGCCAAGCAGTACAGGGTGGAGCAAGGTCGTCCCATGCCGGTTAGATCAGCTGCATCGATGGCGGCCAATCTTTTCTTCTCGTACAGGCTTTTCCCCCTGATAGCTGACGTCCTCATAGGGGGCTTCGATGGATCACCTGGGCTCTACAACATAGATTTCTTCGGCGCTATGAGCAGCGAGAAGTACGTATCGACGGGTAGCGGTTCACCGGTCGCATACGGAGTATTGGAGTCCGGTTACCGCGAGGGGCTTTCGGAGGACGACGCGGTGTCGCTCGCGGTTAAGGCGGTGCACTACGCTATGAAGAGGGACTCCGCATCCGGCGATGGCATAGACGCTGTGATCCTCGACGCTCGCGGCTACAGGGAAGTTGACCAGGAAACCAAGCGGCGGATAGTATCTGCCTTGGGTTAGGGCATCGGGATCTAGGTCATGAACCAGGTCTCCAAGGAGAATCAAACGCTCGTCGCAAGGATACTCAGCGAGCTCAAGCCGGAGGCCAAGGTCTCTAGAATAGAATACGAGGGACCTAGGATAGCCATCTACACGGACAATCCGAGATATTTCGTCGATAACGGCAACGTGATAGGCCAGCTCGTGGTGGAGCTCAGGAAGCGCATAATAGTCAAGGCCTCGGAGTCCGCTAGAAAGCCTCCGGAGGAGGTCAGGGACTACATAATGTCGGTCGTCCCAAGGGACGCCGGGATAAACAGGATATTCTTCGACACAGTGCTGGGGGAGGTGCTGATAGAGGCCGCGAACGCGAGGCTCCTGCAGATACCGGAGCTGTCGGAGCAGGAGTTCTTCGCGCGGACTGGATGGAGGCCTCGGATAAGGCAGTCTTCCCCCATACCATCACCGGCGGTCGAGCAGATGTACTACGCAATGACGGACGTGGAGGAGCGCATGTCGTTCCTGCGCAGCGCGGGCGAGCGCATCTTCAGGGATCGTGTGTATCCGAAATCCGAGGTGGTCCTCACGGTCCTCGGCGCGGCGCGCGAGGTTGGTAGATCCTGCCTGCTCGTCTCCACGCCCGAGAGCAGGATATTGCTGGACTGCGGCATACATCCTGGCGCCAAGGGCCCACTGAACTCCTATCCCAGGCTGGATTGGCTAGACATGTCGCTGGACGACGTGGACGCGGTGGTGATTTCGCACGCACATCTAGATCACGTGGGATTCCTCCCGGTACTCTTCAAGCACGGGTACAAGGGACCGGTCTACATGACCGAGCCGACGCTGGCGCTCTCCACGTTGCTTCTAATGGACGCCCTCAAGGTATCTCAGTCGGAGGGGAAATCCGCCCCCTACAGCGGCGACGATCTGAGGATGATGATAGCGCACACCGTGACTCTGCCGTACAACCTGGTGACCGACATAACGCCGGACGTCAAGCTGACGCTCTACAACGCGGGTCACATACTGGGTTCCTCCATAGTACATCTCCATGTGGGCGATGGGGCACATAACGTGGTCTACACAGGCGACTTCAAGTTTGACAACACCCGGCTGTTCCAGGCGGCATACTTCAACTTCGTCAGGGCCGAGACCCTCGTGATGGAGAGCACGTACGGTTCGCGCTCCGACGTCATGCCGCCGCGCGTGGAGACCGAGCAGGTCTTCGCGGCATCTCTCAGGCAGACCCTGGAGAACGGCGGCAAGGTGCTCGTGCCGGTTCCGGCGGTGGGAAGGGCGCAGGAGATAATGCTCGTGATAAATGAGCTGGTAAAGTCAGGGGCAATACCCGAGGTACCAGTTTACCTCGAGGGCATGCTCAAGGAGGCTACGGGCATACATCTCCTATACTCAGACTATCTGTCCCCATTCCTGCGGTCCGAGGTGAAGGAGACCGGGTTCGACCCATTCCTAGCGGACTGGTACACGGTAGTTGATAGTCCGCGGCGGAGGGCGGAGATCGTGCAGGAGAGGGGGCCATCAATAATAATGGCTACCTCCGGCATGCTCGAGGGCGGTCCCTCCATATACTACTTCTCCGAGCTCGCCGAGAATCCCGCCAACAAGGTACTGTTCGTATCCTACCAGGTGCCCGGCACCACTGGTCGCCACGTGCTGGATAGCCCCTCGAAGGAGGTCAACCTGTTCGATCCGAGCACCGGCAGGATGCGCGTGCTCAGGGTCAACGCTGCCGTCGAGCGCATAGAGGGATTCAGCGGGCACAGCGACTTCAATCAACTGACCAGGTACGTCTCCAGGCTCCAGAGGAAGGTCCGCAGGGTCCTGGTGATCCACGGCGAGCGCAAGAAGGCAGAGGAATTCGCCTTCCACCTGCAGCAGCACATGAAGGTCAACTCTTACGCTCCTCAGTTACTCGACTCCATAAGACTGTATTGATCTACTAATTCAATAGCTTCACTACATTAATCGTAGATACTAGGTGCCCATATCCCTCCAGATCCTGACGCCGGGTGGCGTCAGCACTATGCGGTCCTCACCAAGCCTCGCCATGTCACCGCCCATAGATACTACATACTCATAGATCTGATTTATTACTTTTATAGTAATCTCACGTCCTCTCTCCAGGAGTGGCGTTATCCTTAGTATCACTATGAAATTATTTCTCACGTCCTCCTTGACCTTTCTCACGTCCTCCTCTGTCTTTATGGAATAGCTTGTGACGTAGTAGAGCGCCTTCTGGCTCTCGCTGCGCACATCCCCGGTTCCACTCATGCTATGGGCAGCATACCACGTGGTTCGTTATAAGCATGGGGGTCCAACTATTTGCTATCTTATGTTTATTTATTAATCTAAAATTGGAGAGCCTCCTTATCAAAGTAATTTTACATAAGTAAATTTTTCATTGATATTCACCATTCTGAGTGGCGCGCAGGTGGTCATCGAGGCACTATGGCGCTCGATGCCCTGAGGCAAAAGGGCGCGACTTCGCTGTTCATCTGATGGACGTCATTTAACCAATTTATTTATCAACCTCTTGGCGTCCTCGTCGTGCAGCAACTCCCAGGCGCCATCCCTCAGATGGTGCACGTTCCTCACAACGGCTCCCTTCGACATGGATGCCAGTTCCCGCGAAGGCACTAGCGCCACGCCAACGGCTATCGGCTTTCCATAAACTCCCTCCTTCACCACAACGATATCTCCGGCCTCGAAATCCGTGTACTCCTTTATCCCGGGCCTCATCACATTCGCGCCGTTTACCACGTGCCTCACGGCCCCCTCATCCACGACCACGTGCCCCTTGATGCCCGCTACGGAATCTGCATCGGTGAGCGTTGGCACGTAGATATTCTCCTCCGGAATGCCCACCAGCACCAATCCCTCGCGCGTCACTATCAACGCGAACCCCTCCGAGTCGAGTTCCGCCAGTGGCGTCAACTCACGGCCCAGCATTCTCGACGCGGCATCAGATACTTCGCGCGCCTCGCGCTTAGAGAAATACCTGAGTTTGAACTCGGGCACGCCAGACCTGTATATTCGCGTCATCTTTATTCTTTTTAAGGATTTGTGGAGCGCGTCCTTCATCGAGCCGGTAGGGGGTCGTGACGACGGCCCGACGGCCGAGATATGTCGCCGGCAAAACCTAAATATGGAGCCACTCTCGCGGTTCGTCGGCATGTCCGATGCCGATATGACGCTAAATATACTTCAGGGCAGCATAGGCAGAACCGTGCTCATAAAACTGAAGGGTGGACGCACGATACGTGGCACCTTAAAGGGATACGATCATCACATGAACCTGCTGCTGGAGGGATCCGAGGAGCTCAGGGAAGACGGCGCATCCAACAAGCTCGGCGTAATAGTGATACGCGGCGACAACGTGGTCCTGATCTCGCCGCCCGCCGACTGACAGCATCGGACACCTCCTGATATCGTGCGTCTCCATCGTCCTCACGTTTAAATTCACCCTCCGGCACTGGGGCAGCGGGTTACGCAGTGATCGCACATGAAGGGAACGCCGTCGCGTGGGAGACATAGCAGGCACGTAGTCCATATAATCTGCAGAAGATGTGGTCATAAATCATATAATATAAAGAAGAAGCGCTGCTCATATTGCGGATATCCTGATCCGAAGTGGCGCGAGTACTCCTGGTCGAACCCCTGAAGCAGCGCGAAGTCGTGACGGCGGCTGATCACTCTATCCTGACAAGCGATTCCACGCGATAATCCCTAAGCATATCCCTGCCCTTCAGGTACACCAACTCCACTATGAATCCCATTCCGAGCACGGTGCCACCCATCTCCTCTATCAACTTGGCCGCTGCGCGCGCAGTGCCTCCGGTCGCCAGCAGATCGTCCACCAGGAGCACCTTCTGGCCGCTTGATATCGCGTCCTCGTGTATCTCCATGGACTCCACCCCATATTCCAGCTTGTACGATGTGGACCTCTTGCGCCATGGAAGTTTCCCCGGTTTCCTTATGGGCACGAATCCCGTGCCCAGTGCAAGTGCAACCGGCGCGCCTACGATGAACCCCCTGGCCTCCACACCCACGACCGCGTCGACCTTCAGGTCATGGAAACGTTCGCTCAGACCGTCTATCGCAGACCTGAAGGCCGCTGCGTCCTTGAAGAGCGGCGTCAGGTCGCGAAACACGACGCCCTTCGTGGGATAGTCCGGTATGTCCCTGATATATCTCCTGAGGTACGCCCCCAGGTTGCTCAACCTTCATCGCCAGAGGGTTCCTCCTTAAAAGTTTCACTCGCACCTTCAATCAATCTACTCGGTTCGTGGGCGCGTCGGTCGATATCTGTTTAGCATAACTCCAGTAACAATGTATGACATGGTCTCCATCCGTACAATCGGGCCAGCTGGTAACATTGTCGGTGCGGATAACCTAATATCGCGCGAATTGAGTGGGGTTCGCGGGCCCGTAGCTCAGCTTGGCAGAGCGTTCGAGCGGGCGCCGCCAGACGTCCGCGACGAGGCTGATAACCGAAAGGCCGTGGGTTCGAATCCCACCGGGCCCACGCAAATCTTATAACCATAGGGCATCGGGGAGCCCCTTGTCGGAAGGGGGGAGGGTCTATAGGGCACAGGAAGCAGCATACGCCAAGGAGAGGTTCGCTAGCGTTCATGCCAAGGTCTAGGGCGGCAGGTCTGCTGCCGAGGATTCGTACATGGCCCGAGCTGCCCGAGGGCGAGAAGCCGAGGCTCCTCGGCACGATCGCCTACAAGGCCGGCATGACACATGTGATAATGATAGATGATCGTCAGACGGTACCGAACGCTGGGAAACCGCTGTTCAAGGCCGTCACGGTCCTGGCCATCCCTCCTCTCTACGTGCTCGGCATGAGGTTGTATGGATATAGGGATGGCTATCAATACGTCTTGGGCGATGCTCTGAACTACTCCGATGGTCGCGTGTTCGGCGGCAAGCCGAAGAAATACAGCTCCTTGGAGCAGTCACTGAAGGACTTGGAATCCGTCCTGGGCGACGCCGTCAGGATGTCCGCTATAGTTTACAGCATACCGAAGGACGTCGGCCTCACGCAGAGACGGCCATTCATGATGGAGGTCGCCGTCAGCGGGGGGAACATGAAGCAGCGTTTCGATTATCTCTCAGCGCTCATAGGTGCGAGTGTCTCCGCGGAGGACGTCGTGAAGCCGGGAACGTATATGGACGTCATATCCGTGAGCAAGGGCAAGGGATTCCAGGGCCCGGTCAAGAGGTTCGGCATAAAGCGCAAGCAGCACAAATCCAGGAAGAGCGTCAGGGAGCCCGGAACCCTTGGTCCCTGGCATCCCGCCGCGGTCATGCGCACGGTCCCAATGGCCGGGCAAATGGGGTTCCATCAGAGGATCGAGTACAATAAGAGGGTCATTGCGCTCGCAGATGAGTCCGAGCGGCCCGTGACACCTCCTGGCGGCTTCCTTCACTTCGGGGTCATACGCGGTAAGTACGTCATGCTCGCCGGATCCGTGCCGGGACCAGCCAAGCGGCCCGTGATACTGAGGTATCCGCTCAGGCAGCCGTCCATACGTCTTGGCGTGCCCACGATAACGTACGTCGACAGCGTCCAGGGAGGTGTCAAGCAATGAGTCGCCGCGTTCCAGTATACTCAGTTACAGGTGATAAATCCGGCGAGGTAGATCTGCCGCCCGTGTTTGAGGTGCCCGTGAGACGCGACCTCATAGAGAGATCGTTCTGGGCCGAGTTCACGCACGCGCTGCAGCCCAAGGGCACCGACCCAATGGCCGGCATGCGCACCTCCGCTGAGTCCTTCGGGGTCGGCATGGGCATAGCCAGGCTGGCGCGTGTGAAGGGTAGGGGGTACTCGAGGGCCGGTCAGGCGGCCGGTGTCGCCGGCGTCCTCAAGGGGAGAAAGCCTCATCCCCCAAGGGTCGACAAGGTGATCTACAAGAGGCTGAACGTCAAGGAACGTCGCTTGGCTACCGCCTCCGCTATAGCTGCCACGTCCGTCTTGGACCTTGTCAGGGCGAGGGGACATGCGATCCCGGATTCCATCGAGGTACCGGTGGTCGTGTCGGACGAGCTGGAGTCACTGTCGAGGCTCAAGGACCTCAGGGCACTCCTGGAGAAGCTCGGGCTGTGGGCAGACGTCGAGAGGATCGCGAATCGCAGCGATCGGGGAGGTAAGGCCAGCTGGAGGGGAAGAGCTCAAAGGGGTGGAAAGAGCATACTTCTGGTCGTGTCCTCCGATAGAGGGATATCGCGGGCCGCGGGGAACCTGCCCGGAGTGGACGTAGTCCTTGCGAAGGATGTGTCGGTGCTTGACCTAGCGCCTGGCGGCAGGCCCGGCAGGTTGACCGTGTGGAGCACCGCCGCGCTCAGATCTCTGCCGCACACGCTTGAGGAGGTGTATGTGAATGGACCGTGAGAGGGCATTCAGGATAATAAGGACGCCGCTCGTGACCGAGAAGACCTACCTTATGATAGAGAAGGAGAATAAGCTGGCCTTCATCGTTGATCGCGGCGCTTCCAAGGGCGACATAAAGAGCGCTGTGGAAGTGCTGTTCGACGTAAAGGTGGAGAGGGTCAACGTTCTGAACACACCGGTGGGCAGAAAGGCATACGTCAAACTGTCGCCCGAGTATAGGGCGGTCGACGTGGTGTCTAAATTGGGCCTCTTGTAGGTGGTGTGCGATGGGAAAGAGAATACTCGTGCAGAGGCGCGGTCGCGGAGGCTCTCAGTTCAGAGCCCGCAAGGTCGGCAAGATAGCACCCGCGTCATATCCACTGTTTCCGCTTGATGAGACCCATCAGGCAATCGTCGAGGATATTGTGCACGAGAGGGGCCGCCAGGCTCCACTCGCCCGCCTGAGGTTTGATGACGGCACCGTCGCATATCTGCCGGCGGTGGTGGGCCTCGAGAGGGGCGCCATCGTGCACATGGGTCCTGACGCACCACTGGCGAACGGCAACGTGCTTCCGCTCTGGAGGATACCGGAGGGGACGTTCATCTCGAACATAGAAAGGTCCATCGCAGATGGCGGCGAGCTGGTCCGCACGCCGGGCGGATCCGCGATCGTGCTCACGCAGGCGCAGAACTCCGTGATAGTCAAACTGCCATCAGGAAGGACGCTTGAGCTCGACAGGCGCTCCAGGGCCACTGTTGGAATAATAGCCGGCGGAGGAAAGGAGGAGAAACCCTTCCTCAAGGCCGGGAACAGATGGCATCTGCTGCGCGCCAGGGGCAGGAAATACCCACTCGTGAGGGGTGTGGCAATGACCACAGTCTACCATCCATTCGGCGGTGGCAGACATCAGCACCCAGGTCATCCGACCACAGTCTCCAGGAACGCCCCACCGGGAGCCAAAGTCGGCAACATCGCATCCAGGAAGACGGGAAGGGGCGGAGTCAGGGGCAAGTGATCATCTGTCCGGTCCATTTAGGCACGGATTTCCGTTAAATTTTAATACCCTATGGCTTGAGATAAGCAGCGTAGCATGCCGAAGGAATTCAGGTACAGGGGATACACGCTGGACCAGCTGATGAACATGTCGCTGGACCAGGTGATACAGTTACTTCCCTCGAGGGCCCGGAGGAGCCTCAACAGGGGTCTGAATCCATCAAAGAGGAAACTCCTGGAGGAACTGAGGTCCGCGGGCGACGGCAAGACTCCGAAGACGCACCTGAGGGATCTCGTGATACTGCCGTTCATGGTGGGGAGAACGATAAACGTGTACAGCGGTAAGGAATTCGTCGCTGTTGAGATAAAGCCGGAGATGATAGGGCACTTCCTGGGGGAGTACGTGCAGACCTGCAAGCGCGTCATGCACGGCGAGCCGGGCGTCGGAGCTACCAGGAGCTCGCTATACGTGCCGCTGAAGTGATCGTTCGAGCACGATTGGCTCTATAATATAGGATTCTTCGGTGCAGCTACGGTGGTAACCGTTCAGTCCTTCCGTTTCATGGCGTCCATGAGCGGCACGAATCTGCCATCCTGTTCCACATAGATCTTGGTCTCCAGCCTGACGTCCAGCCCAAGCTGCCTGAAGAGCCATAGGAGCTGTCTGCCCGTTATCTTTCCCGCAATGGCGCCCCGCTCGACTAGCTCAGCCAGCCTCTCGGCTATCCTGCGGGTCTCCTCTGGGTACTGAGACAGGGCGGCTTCGAGAACTTCGTCACCTCTGTCGATCAGCACGGCGCGGAGTACCTCGACTGGATCCTTCTTGGCGGAGGGCTGCTCCACGGCCTTGCCAGCACCTTGGCGCGCTGCCATGGCCAGGAGCTCGCGCCTCTTCCTGGCCAGTATCATGTCGAGCTCTGGGTCGTCGCTCATGGCATCGATCGCCGCATACCTTCCTCATAAACTTCATGGAATACCAGATCACACCGAGTAGCCGCATCCTCATGGGACGAATTAGCAGCGATTTTATGAAGAATAGTGGATTTTGGGAAAAGCAGTAGCAGTAAAACTTCGAACCTTCAGGAGGAGATGCACGGACTCCCTCTAGGGCTTTATAAATGGATGTGAGTATGTGACGTCTATACCCACCGTGGGACTGAAGTTCCGCGCGTACGCAGATGGCGCGACTGAGGGGCGCTCAGGGCCCTGCTGGACTGTGAATCGTGACTACAACGTCCTGCGGTCGGCGCACAGGGCGGGAGCCGCCCGCAGTGCCCGTGGAGCTCCGCCCTCCACCGCCCCGAGGCGGCAAGGTGGGGGCGATGAGCCGGGAAGCCCCGAGGCTTCAGCTGGGGGAGTAGCTCACCTATTTTGAAACTGCTGGCGACGGCACTACGCTGTAGCTGCAGGTAAGCGGCGTGATCCTCCGGAACAATTATTTGACGCCTATACACCAGGTGCACCATGAGGTTATGGATAGCGGTACCGTCATCCCTAATAGAGGACGTCAACTCGAAGGATGAGAGGACTAGGAAAATAGGAATGATAGCCAGGGCCGCGGCCATTTACCGCGCCGAGAAGATATTCATATTCAGAGATCCCCTCGGCGAGCGGCCCCGTGACGCAGAGTTCATAGCACGCGTCCTGGAGTATGCCGCAACCCCGCCCTACCTGCGAAGGAAGCTTTTCCCCATAGCGGACGACCTCGAGAAGGTCGGGCTGCTGCACCCGCTGGGGATACCGCCTCATAGGCGCTCTAAGGAGCTGAAGCCGGGGGAGGTGAGGGAGGCCATCCTGGAGCTCGTGGGCGGCAGGCTATACGCGGACGTCGGCGTCGGCAGGCTCCTGGAATACTCGGGTCACGGCCAGGCTGGCCGTCGCGTGACGGTCATCGTCAAGACTAGGAACGGTGATTACTTCTGTGAGGAGGCAAGTCCCACCGAATACTGGGGATACAGCGTGAGCGCGGTGGACACGCTGCCAAAGCTCGTCAGATCAGCCCGCCCCTCACACTTCGTGGTCACTTCCCGGCACGGCGCCCCTCTCGTGGACGCCTGGCGGCGCCTCTCCGGGATTGCATCGTCTGAGGAATCCGTTCTGATGGCATTCGGATCCCGTCGGGGGCTCCTGGAGATGCACGAGAGGGAGGAGTACGAGTCCCTGGGCGCGTTGATAGTAAATTTCATACCTGGACAGGGAGTAGAGACCGTGAGGACGGAGGAGGCCATGATCGCGACCCTCTCCGCCATGCAGGTGCTGAGGGAGATCGGCGCTGCAGCGCCCGGTGCTGGAGGTAATGGTAATTGAGTTGCCTTGTTCCGTGCTGGCACTCGGCGGAAAGGTATTTTAACGGCATCTCGCCGGGGCGCCCCTATAAAGAGTGAGCGGACATGCCGACGTTCGACTACAGCTTTCAAGGTTATAATCCGGTCGTCCACGTACGCGCCAGTCTGCGCGAGGCAGACATGAGTCCGAAGGAGGCCAGGGAGGTCTGCGCGGCCATCAGGGGGCTGCCGCTCGACAGGGCCAGGGCTATCCTAAACGACGTGGTGGAGCTCAGGCAGCCTATACCCTTCAGGAGGTATCGTGGCAAGGTGGGCCACAAGGCTGGCCTGCAGGGATACTACGCCGGCCGCTATCCCGTGAAGGTCGCCAAGGCAGTCCTGAAGCTGCTCGACAGCCTTGAGGCAAATGCAGATTACAGGGGGCTGGATACCAGCCGGTTGAAACTGATCCACGTGGCAGCGTACCCGGGCAGGCGGCTCAGGAGATACACCCCCCGGGCGTTCGGCCGCGCATCCGCCAAGAACAAGGAGCTCGTCCACATAGAAGTGGTGGGGGCTGAGAGCTGATGTCCTACAAGACCATGCTCGACAGAAAGGAGCTCGAGGTGGAGCTGGACGAGTACCTCGCCTCCAAGCTCAGGGATGCCGGGTACGGCGGAATGATGCTCGAGAAGACCCCCCTGAGCTACAAGCTCACGATATTCGCCCTCAGGCCAGGGCTCGTGATAGGGCATCGCGGAACCGGGATCAGGGCTCTCACGGATGAGCTGGCCCAGAAATATCATCTGGAGAACTTGGCGCTCAGCGTGAGCGAAGTGACGATGCCGGAGCTGAACCCGCGGATAATGGCTTCCCGTATCGTGCAGATGGTCGAGAGGGGCATACCGTTCAGGAGGGCCGCCAACAACGCGCTCAACACGATAATGGAGAAAGGCGCTCTCGGCTGCGAGATAACGGTCGCCGGCAAGCTGAGGACCGAGAGGTCGCACACAGAGAAATTCAGGGCCGGGGTCGTTCCCAAGAGCGGATACCCGGCAGAAGCTGCGGTGAGGGAGGCAAAGGTCAGTGTGACCCTGAAGCTCGGCACCTACGGGATAAAGGTGAGGATAGTCGACTCAACGCGCCTCAGGCCGCCCGTGATATTCAAGGAGCAGCCGAGCACCGGTGCCGTGGAGCCTCAGTCGCAGATCGGAGGCGGTGCCAGTTGACGCTCAAGCCCTCAGAGCTCCGGAAGATGAGCGACGAGGAGTTGAGGGAAAAGCTCCTCGAGCTAAGGAGTGAGCTGATGCGCCTTCGCGCTATGTCGGAGAGGGGCACGTTGGGCAAGGAGTCCGGCGTGATCAAGGGAGTGCGCAGGGACATAGCCCGTATCCTGACGATACTCCGGGAGAGGAGGACAGGGGCATGAGATGGCCCAGGCCGCATCTCCCAAGGGACGTCGCGCGTGCACTGCAGCCAGGTGCGCGCCTGGAGGTTCTGGAACCCATCCGCAGATCTGGCAGGCTCGTCGTCGAGACTAGGAACACGGTGCTGCTCGACGTCGGAGGAAAGATAATTAAAGTGCCCAAGATGGGTTCTGTGTTCATGCTCGGCGATGGTCGCATAGTGCCAGGGTCCGCGCTCGTCGGGGATCCTGTGGATAGGATGGTGAGGGCCAAGTGAGCACTAGGACTGCCAGGAACATAGGCATCCAGTGGATAAAGCCGCCCACGAGGTCATGCGATGATGATAAGTGTCCCTGGCACGGCTCCCTCCCCGTCAGGGGAAGGGTCTTCGAGGCCAAGGTCGTCAGGTTCAGGGCCCGCAATTTGGCGGTCGTGGAGCGCATGTACTATCAGTATCAGCATAAATACATGAGATATGAGAGGAGGAGAAGCGACCTTCACGCATATGTGCCGTCCTGCCTCGACATCAGGGAGGGTGACACTGTTTTCATAGGCGAGACGAGGCAGCTTGCGAAGTCCGTCGCCTTCGTCGTGCTCGGAAAATCAGGGGGTGGATCCTAGATGCCCAAGAGGGGAGCAGGGACAGCTGGCGCGGCCGAGTGGACCCCCCGCACCTCCAAGGGGGTGCCCGTGAACTCGCTAATAACGTGCGCGGATAACAGCGGCGCCAAGGAACTGAGGGTCGTGCAGGTGATGGGATATAAGGGCAGGCTGAAGAGGAGGCCCACGGCGACCGTGGGCGACAAGCTCGTGGTTGTGGTGCGCAGCGGTCCGCCCGAGATGAAGAAACAGATCTTCTTCGCGGTGCTCGTCAGACAGCGCTATCCGTTCCGGAGGCCGTCCGGACTCAGGATATCGTTCGAGGACAATGCGGCGGTCCTGATAACGCCCGAGGGCGACGTGAAGGGGACCGATATCAGGGGGCCCGTTGCGGCGGAGGCGGCCGAGCGCTGGCCCAGGATAGCCAACATTGCCTCAAGTATAATATGAGGAGGTGGCATTGTTGAATCGTGACGATGAGGTCGGACGGGCGCGGGCGCACTCCCTGAACGCACACCTCTCGGAGGATCTCGTGAAGGAATACGGCATACGGTCCGTGCGCGTTCGCACGGGCGACGTCGTGAAGGTTCTCCGGGGCTCCTACAGGGGGGTCGAGGGAAAGGTGATCAAGGTCTACCTCGACGAGGGACGCGTTGCGGTAGAGGGTCTGACCCGGCAGAACTCGAGGGGCGAGAACTCGCCGGTGAGGATACACGCGTCGAAGGTCCTGGTGACTAGGCTCAACTTAGACGATAAGGTTAGAAGGGAGGCATTGGAGGCCATAAAGTCCAGGAAAACTGGAAAGATCGATGAGAAGGTGGAGGGTGAGGTAAATGGCTAGAATGGGGCGCAGCACCGTGCAGAAGAGGCTATCGGCGCCGCGCGTGTACGCGGTACCGAGGAAGCCGCGCCACGGCAGGTTCCTGACCAAAGTGGGTCCGGGGCCGCATCCCAAGGAGCTCGGCATAGATCTCGTGACGCTCCTGAGGGATTACCTCAGATCCGTCAGCAATGCGCGCGAGGCTCTCTACGCGCTCAAGAACCGCTACCTGCTGGTCGACGGCGTCGTCAGGACCGAGAAGTCGTTCCCGGTCGGGCTCATGGACGTCATCGAGGTCGCCCGCGAGGGGAAGGTCTACAGGATGGTGCCGGCGGTCGGCAGGCTTCTTTACCCGGCCCCCATACCCGATTCCGAGAAGGGCCTGAAGATTTCGATGATACGTTCGAAGGTTACGGTGCCCGGCGGTCGTGTGCAGCTGGGAACCCACGATGGCAGGAGCTTCCTCGTGGACGATCCGGATGCGTACTTCGTCGGCGACAGTCTGCTGATAAAGGTGCCCAGCCAAGAGATCGTGTCGCGCATACCGCTGGAGGAGGGGACGACGGCGCTCGTAATCGGCGGTGAGAGGCTCTCGAGCCTTGGCAAGGTCGTCAGGGTGATACCGGGTTCCTTCAGCGTGAGGCCGGCCGTGGAGCTCGAGATAGGTCAGGAGAGGGTGCTCGTCCCAAAGGAGCTGGCGATGCCCGTCGGGATGCCCGAGCCCCCGATAACCGTGAGGTGGGTCGAATGAGCGAGGCAGAGATCGGCGAGCAGATTCCAGCGGAGATTGAGGCCCAGAGGCCGGCGATGGCGCCCGTCGGGAATCCCATGAGGACCGTCAGGATAGCAAAGGTCGTGTTGAACATAGGTGTCGGCGCCTCCGGTGAGAGGCTGGAGAAGGCCGTGAAGCTGCTCGAGAACATGTCTGGTCAGACTCCCTCCGTGAGAAACGCCAAGAGCACGATAAGGGGATTCGGCATCCACAGGGGGGAGCCGATAGCGGCCATGGTGACGCTCAGGGGGAGGAAGGCACTTGAGCTGCTGAACAGGCTCCTCGACGCTAGGGGAAGGAGGATCCTCGAGAGGTCATTCGACAACAGGGGGAACGTCTCATTCGGGATAAAGGAGCACATAGATATACCGGGCATGAAGTACGACCCGGAGATAGGGATCTTCGGAATGGACGTCAGCGTATCCCTTGAGAGGCCTGGCTACAGGGTGGCGCGCAGAAGGCGCGCCAGATCGTCCGTCGGGAAGGACCACGTGGTCAGCAGGGAGGACGCAATAAATTTCTTCAGGACCCAGTTGAACGTGGAGGTGGCGCAGGAAATTGGCTAAAGTGAGGAGCGGTAAGCCAAGGCGCTTCGGGAAGGGCTCGAGGATATGCGTCAGATGCGGCCAGACGGGGCCAGTTATACAGAAGTACGGGCTGATGCTCTGCAGGCAGTGCTTCCGCGAGGTCGCAGAGGAGATGGGGTTTGAGAAATATCAGTGAGGTGATGTCGTGATGCCCGCCCAGGAGATAATCTCGAACCTGTTCTCATCCCTGTACAGCAATGAGAGGAGGAACAAGGGCTGGTGCCTCATCGTGCCCGCGTCCAGGCTGGCCCAGGAGGTGCTCAGGACCCTTCAGAAGTACGGCTACGTCGGCGAGTTCGAGTTCATAGACGACGGCAGGGCTGGAAAGTTGAGGGTTCAGCTGCTGGGAAGAATCCATCGGTGCGGCTCTGTCAAGCCCAGGCACTCCGTGAACGGCGATTCTTACTACATGTGGGAGCGCAGGCTCCTCCCGGCATATGGGACCGGAATATTGGTGGTCTCGACCGATGAGGGCGTGATGTCGCATGTGGAGGCGCGCGAGAAGGGCTTAGGAGGGAGGTTGCTGGGATATGTCTACTGAGCAGGCGGAGCTGATAGTTGGGGACGGATACGCCGAGGTGGTGCTTCCGAAGGGGGTAACCGCCTCCATGGACGGACATATCCTCAGGGTATCGGGCCCGCTTGGCTCCTGCGAGCGCGACGTCTCCAAGATACCGGTGAAGGTCGAGGTATCTGGGGGTCGCGTGAGGATAACGCCTCTCCTGCGCAAGAAGAGGGGCAGGGCGATACTTGGGACAATGTCCAGCCACGTCAGGAACATGGCCGTGGGCGTCGTCAGGGGGTATGCCTACCGTCTCAAGATAGTCTACTCGCACTTCCCCATGACCGTGAAGGTGAAGGGGGACGAGGTTCAGATAGATAACTTCCTGGGCGAGAAGACCCCGCGCAGGGCCAAGATAGTGGGAGCTGGTACGGAGGTCTCCGTCGAGGGCGACGACGTAGTGGTCAAGGGACCATGTCTGGAGTCGGTGAGCCAGACTGCCGCCAACATAGAGCAGTCCACCAGGATAAAGAAGAAGGATCCCAGGGTATTCATGGATGGGGTGTACATCTATGAGCGCAAGTTACCGGCAAGGAGTTGATGGAGTGATGGAGAAACAGGAACTCAGAAAGCTCTTGGAGCTCAGGAGGGTCGCCAAGGCGAAGAAGCCCACATTCGTGAGGCAGGAGAGCTGGAGGTACCTTAGGATAAAACCCAGCTGGCGCCGTCCCCACGGAATACACTCGAAGATGCGGGAGAGCGTCGGGGGACATCTGCCGCTGGTCAAGATCGGCTACAGGGGACCGCGCGCGGTCAGGGGGCTCCATCCCTCCGGCTACGAGGAGGTGCTTGTGCACAACCCGGCCGAGCTCGCGGGCATCGATCCCCACAGGCAGGCCGTGAGGATAGCCTCGACCGTGGGCGCTAGGAAGAGGGAGGAGATAATAAGGGGCGCCCGCGCCCTGGGGCTCAGGATACTCAACGCATGAGGTGAATTGTATGACTAACTTGTCGTTCCAGAGGGAACTCGCCGCGAAGGTGCTCGGAGTGGGCAAGGGCAGGATAAAGTTCAACCCGGAGAGGCTCGAGGACATAGAGGACGCCATAACCAGGGAGGACATACGCCGGCTCCACCGCGCGGGCGCAATAGATGTGATCCCCGTGGCGGGGACCTCGCGCGGCAGGGCGAGGACGCGCAGCGGAAGGCGCGGCCCCGGGAGCAGGAAGGGCACCAGGGAGTCCGAGAAGGAGAAGTGGATGCGCCAGGTAAGGGCGCTGAGGAAGACCCTGAGGGATCTCAGGAAGAGGGGTGAGATAGATGCAAAACTGTACAGGAGGCTCTACATGCTCGTAAAGGGAGGTGCCGTGCGCAGCAGGCGGCGGCTTATGGAGATAATGGAGGCTGAGAGGCATGCCGCGGGGAGCTGATTACGTGCCGATTTTCAGGCGCCGCAGGGAGGGAAAGACAAACTATCACAGCAGGCTGACGCTTATCGTCAGCAGGCGGCCGTTCATAACGGTGTTCGTCTCGGACAGGAACGTGAGCGCCCAGCTTCATGTGCCGGAGAAGGCCGGGGATCGCGTAGTGGTCCAGGCGCACTCCAGGGAGCTGGTGGAGCACGGCTGGCGCGCCAGCAGGAAGTCTTTGCCGGCCGCGTATCTAGTGGGATATCTCCTAGGCCTGAGAGCGTTGAAGGTCGGGGTGAGCAGCGCCGTACTCTACACTGGGGTGAGGGCGTTCATCCCCGGATCCAGGATAGCGGCAGTAGTAGCCGGGGCGCGCGACGCGGGTCTGGACGTGCCGGCCTCGGAGGACGCGTTGCCGGATGAGTCGAGGCTCAGGGGAGATCACGTGGCGGAGTACGCCAAGGCCCTCAGGGACTCCGGGCTCTACGAGCAGCGCTTCTCAGGATACGTGAAGTCAGGTTTCGATCCATCGGACTATCCCAAGCTGGTGGAAGAGGTTAAAGCCAGGTTGAAGGGGGCGATGGCGAGTTGAGCGCGTCGCGCGGAAGGCAGAGGCGTGAGGCGAAGGAGTGGATACCTCGCACTAAGGTCGGGCGCGCCGTGGAGGAGGGCAAGCTGACCTCCCTCTCCGAGATATTCGAGGCGGGCCTCAGGGTAAAGGAGGCGGAGATAGTAAGGAAGCTGCTCCCGGACCTCAAGCAGGAGGTCCTCGGAATAAGGATAGTTCAGAAGCAGACGGAGTCCGGCGAGGTGACGAGGTTCAGCGCAATAGTGGCGGTGGGATCCCCGGGATGGCTGGGGCTGGGCCACGCAAAGGCTTACCAGATGAGGGATGCCATAGACAAGGCCACGAACGTAGCAATGCTCAACATAGTGCCGGTTCACCTGGGGTGCGGCAGCTGGGAGTGCAGGTGCGGTCGTCCGCACTCCGTGCCCTACAAGCTCGTGGGGAAGGCCGGGAGCGTCACCGTGGAGATAATACCCGGTCCCAGGGGGCTCGGCCTGGTGGCGGATGACGTCGTGAAGAAGCTCCTGGCTCTAGCGGGGCTTCAGGACGCGTGGACGCGCTCGTTCGGCATGACCTCCACCCTCCTGTCGAAGGCGCAGGCGGTCTACAACGCCTTCCGCGACATGCACGCTTACTCCGACCTGAGGAGGTTCGAGGGCTGATGTCAGCGTCCAAGTCGTCCGCATCGGTGCTCCTGGTCCTCAGGATAAGGGGCGATATCGACGCCAGGCATGCGGCGGAGGACGCGCTCACCCGCATGAACCTCAGGAGGAGGCACAACGCAACGCTGATACCGGACACGCCCGAGTACAGGGGTATGCTCCAGAGCCTGAAGGACTACGTGGCTTGGTGCCCCGCGACCAAGGAGGTCGTGCTGGACCTGTTGAGGAACAGGGCCAGGACCTCCGGCTGGCGGCCCCTCACGGAGGAGATTGTTAAGGCGCACGGATACTCCGGATTCGAGGAGCTCGCCGACGCGATCGTGGGGGGAAGGGTCAGGCTGCAGGACCTGGACTGGATGAAGCCCTACTTCGCACTTCAACCTCCAAGGGGAGGCTACAGGCTTCCAATAAAGCGCAACGCCCGCGAGGGCGGCGTCCTCGGGCGCAACGAGGGGCTCTTGGACCTCGTGTCCAGGATGCTCTGAGGATCCGATCCGTTTCTGGAAAGCTTATTTATAATGGAGCTCGGCCGCTGAGCGTTCAGCCATGCCGACTAGGCTAAGGAAGACTAGGGAGAAGAGGGGCACGCGCGTCGTCGGATGGGGGCGCGTGGGACAGCACAGGAAGAGTGGACGTAGCGGCGGCAGGGGGTTGGCCGGCCTCAAGAGACATAAGAAGAGCTGGATGCTGAAGTACGACCCAGAGCACTTCGGTCGCCATGGATTCTACCGGCATCCCGTCCCGGACGTCGTGGACAGATGGATCAACGTGCGCGATCTGGACGAGCTATACAAGGGCCAAAGTTCGCGTGGCAGCCCATCTGAGGGCGGCCTTCCCGTGATAGACCTGAGCGCGCTCGGCGTCGAGAAGCTCCTGGGAGGGGGTTCGGTCAGGGGCGCCTACAAGGTCATCGTGCAGCGGGCCACGGCCTCCGCCGTGAAAAAGGTTAAAGAGGCGGGGGGTCAGGTGGAGATCCTGTCCAAGGCCGCTGAGAGTTGAGCTCCGAGCGCTTCTCCGCAATCTCCAAGATAGCGCAGTACATACCGGAGGTGCCGAGGCCCCTCCGCAAGCCCACGCTCAAGGTGAGGCTTCTCTGGACACTCCTGATACTGGTGCTGTACGTGACGATGGGATTCATCTCGCTGTACAAGGTCACGGTGAGCGCCCAGGTACTGCCGCTCTACCAGATAGTGTTCGCGGCACAGCAGGGTACGCTCACGTCGCTCGGAATTGGGCCGATAGTCACCGGAGGACTGCTCGCGGAGATACTGGTCGGATCCGAGATAATAAACCTGGACTTCTCGAGGGAGGAGGACAAGGCCGCGTTCACCGCGATGGTCAAGGTCTTCACGATAGTGTTCATCATCATAGAGTCGGTCGCATACACCGTCGGCATGCTCGGCTTCTATTACCACGTGCCGCTCTCGGCGCTCCCGATCGACGCGATCCAGCTCATACTCGCCGGCATCGTCGTCTACATGCTGGACCAGATGATACAGAAGGGGTGGGGAGTCGGCAGCGGCATAAGCCTGTTCATACTAGCCAACGTGGCGCTGCTGGTCATGGTGGACCTGTTCAACCCCGTGAAGGTCGCCGGGCAGTTCTTCGGCATAATACCGTTCCTCGTGCAGGCCGCCCTGTCGGGCAACATCTACGCGGCCGTCCTAAGGCCCAACGGCTATCCATCGCTAGTTGGGCTCGGGGCCACTGTTGCGTTCATCCTGCTGTTGGTGTACCTGGAGGGGGTGAGGATAGAGGTTCCCGTCACCTCCTCGCAGTACAGGGGAATAGCGGGAACCTACCCGATAAAGTTGCTCTACGTCTCCAACGTACCAGTGATACTCGTCGCGGCGCTGCTGGCGAACATACAGATGATCGCATCATGGTGGGCGAGCTGGGCCCGCACGTCAGGGCTCTGGTACGCGAGCATGCTGGCTCAGTACAACTCGCAGGGCCAACTAGTGGGCGGTCTCCTGTACTACCTGATAGGGCCGCAGACCCTCCAGCAGGCGATCTCGAATCCACTCTTGGCGGTTCTTTTCGTCGCCATAATGACCGTGCTCAGCACGGCGTTCGCGAAGGTCTGGGTGGAGATGAGCGGCATGAGCGCCGAGAAGGCCGCCGACGGCCTCATAAAGGCACAGATGGCGATACCGGGCTTCAGGTCCACGAGGTCCACCGTGGGCATGATGCTCGGCAGGTGGATACCCGTGGTGACGCTCCTGGGAGGGGCCCTCGTGGGACTGATAGCCGGCATATCGCAGTTCCTCGGGGTCTTCGGCGGGGGCATAGGGTTGCTGCTGATGGTGGACATAGCCATCCAGTACTACCAGACGTTAATACAGGAGGAGCTAGAGTTTATAATGCCCAGGCTCGCTGGGATCTTCGGACGCTAAAATGAGGGCTGTCATAGGCGGCATACCCGGAGTGGGAAAGAGCACCGTGCTGGACATACTGAGGGCTAAGCTCGGCGCCAGGCTCGAGGTCGTCAACTACGGCACGGTGATGATGGAGGAGGCCAAGCTGAGGGGGGCGGCCGACAGGGATCAGATGAGGCGGCTGCCCGCGCAGGTCCAGAGGGAGATACAGGCCTCCGCCGCCAGGAAGATCTCCTCGATGAGGGTGGAGTTCCTCCTCGTGGACACGCACTTCTCGATAAAGACCCCGCAGGGATATCTGCCGGGCATGCCCTCGCACGTCGTCTCCGCGCTCGCGCCGGACGCGCTGATAGTGTTGTTCGCCTCCGCCGAGGAGATATCGTCCAGGAGGGCGGCCGACGCCACCAGGGTGAGGGAGTCGTCGATCGAGTCCGTGAGGGAGGAGCTGGAGATGGAGCGCCTCTTCGCGGTCGCCGCGTCGAACGAGAGCGGAGCGCCCCTCGCGATGATAATGAACAGACAGGGCGAGGCAGAGGGCGCCGCGAAGTCACTCGCCGCAGTCATGGGGGTGTGACCCTGTGGTTCTTGTGGTTCTCACTCACGCTTGACGCGCTTCGCGTGATGCCGTATTCCACGCTCTTCGTGGCGGCGGTGGCGCTGGCGCTCAACGTGGTGGCGAACGCCGTGACGAGGGCCACAATGGACATTGACATGTACAGGAGGGTGCAGAAGGAGTACTCCGAGTACCAGAAGCAGCTCAGGGCCGCCCTGAGGACCGGCGACCCTGATAAGGCAGACAAGGTCAGGAAGAGGTACAAGCCAGTCGAGGAGCAGATGCTCAAGCTTCAGATGGACAGGATGAAGATAAGCTTCTACTACCTGATACCATTCATAGTGCTCTACTACCTTCTGGCCTGGTTCATGGGACAGGTACCTGTGGCAGTCTCCCCATATCATTTCAACCTATTGATAGTGTCCGCTACGACTCCACTCGGCCCGGGCTACGCGATGAACATGGTCACTTGGTACATATTTACATCGGTGGCCTTCAGCGTGATCGTGACTAGGCTCTTCGGACTCCAGGTGTAGGATATGAAGTACGTGAGAAGCGTCGTCATAGCGGGGATGCCGGCATCCGGGAAGACCACCGTGGCGCGCATGGTGGCCTCGAGGCTCAACTTGAACTACGTGGCGGGCGGCGACATCCTGAGGGAGATAGCGCGCGATAGGGGCTACAGGCCCGAGGGCGACGGCTGGTGGGACTCGGACGAGGGCAGGAGGTTCCTCATGGAGAGGAAGGGTAACCCGGAGTTCGACAAGGAGGTGGATCGCCGGCTCAGGGAACTGATACTATCTGGTGGGTACGTCGCGACCAGTTATTCCATGCCCTGGCTCCTGGGGCCGGAGGTTCTCAAGGTCTGGCTGAACGCCTCGCCCTCGGCGCGCGCGGCTAGGATGGCCAAGAGGGATGGGATACCCGTGGAGGATGCCCGGCGCATAATAGAGTTCCGTGACGGCGAGAACGCACAGCTCTACAGGACACTTTACGGCTACGAGCTCGCGCCGGACGCATCCGTTTTTCACCTGATAATAGACACAGAGTCCGTGCCCCCGGTCGACGTGGCCGAGCTGATAGCGCTCTATGCAAGGGCCCTCTGGGGGACCTCCTCGGAAACCTTTTAGATGCATATCGATCGTCGAGTGGCATGGCCCAGGGGCCGAGCATAAGAGACTGGCTTCTCAGGTCCACCGTGGTGGTCAGCGAGGAGTCGGAGGGGGAGTATGGACGGCCGCCCGAGGAGAGATCCACCGAGGAACTTCTGGAATATGGACTGGTGCCCGTGGACAAACCCGCCGGCCAGACCAGCCATCAAGTGACGGCATGGGTCAAGAGGGTTCTCGGGGTCGAGAGGGCAGGTCACAGCGGGACGCTGGATCCACTGGCGACTGGAATGCTCCCGGTCGCCACCGGACGGGCAACTAAGGTTATCCAGGCGCTCCTCCTGGGGCCCAAGGAATACTACTCCGTCATGAGATTACATGATCCAGTTCCGGACGAGCAGCTCAGGTCGGTGGTCTCGGAGTTCACTGGCCCCATATACCAGCGCCCGCCCGTGAGGTCCCGCGTGAAAAGGGAGCGCAGGGCGAGGAACGTGTACGAGCTGGAGGTGGTCGAGAGGAAGGGCAACCTGGTGCTGCTGCGGTCGCTCGTGCAGTCCGGCACCTATGTCAGGAAGCTGATCTACGACATGGGGGAGGTCCTGGGACCGGGGGCAACAATGGTGGAGCTCAGGAGGACTAGGGTCTGCGACCTGAGGGAGTCGGAGCACATGGTCAGGCTGCACGACTTGGCGTACGCGGCGAAGCTCTGGAGGGAGGGCGGCGATGACTCGGAGCTCAGGAGAATGGTGCTTCCCATCGAGGCCGGGATGACGCACCTGAAGCCTGTGATCGCCAAGGACACGGCCGTGGACGCCATTGCCCATGGATCGTACCTCGCAGTGCCGGGCGTCGCTCGGATGCATCCGGGTATAAAGAAGGGTGAGGTCGTGTCAATCTTCACGCACAGGGGTGAGCTCGTAGCTATCGCGTCCGCCGAGATGGGCTACGAGGAGATCGAGGAGTCCGGAAGGGGAGTTGCGTTCAGGCCGTTGAGGGTATTGATGCCCTCCGGCGTCTATCCCCGCTCCTGGAGGACCAAGGAGGAACTCGGACCACGGGAAAACAAGGACGGGCAGGATTCCGGGAGCGCCACATCACCTCAGCAGCCCTAAACTTTTAATTTGGAGGTGCGATGCCGCATGCGAGCCGGGGTGCCCGAGTGGTCAAGGGGCAGGCCTGGAGTCGATTGGACCGAGAGCCTGTGGGCGAAAGCCCTCGTGGGTTCGAATCCCACCCCCGGCGTGCCGCGTCACACGCGCATATCGGAGGGAGTCACAGATCGCGCAGGTCCCTCAGGATCCTAGACGACTCATCCATGAGATCCTCTATCCCATCCTTGGAGAGCATCCTAGCGGCCAAGAGGAGCCCTGCCCCGGCTACGTCCGTGAACGGATCAGGTAGTGCTATCATGAGAATTCCGATTCCCTTGAGTGCACGTGTGTCCCGGCGCCTCAGGCGATTCACGCCGCCGGATGCCGTGGATATGGCAGCGCTCAGTGCGCCCGCTGTCTCATCCACATCCCTAGACCTGCGGAGGAGCGATCTCCTGACCTCCGCCTCCACGTCGATGAAAACTTCCCGGTGCCTTAAATCGCGACCGAATCTCAGTGGAATACCTTCATGTCAAAATTCCCATTATCGGGACATCATGGAAACGATTTATAGAGGCGTCCCCAAAGCTCTCGGGATGAGCAGGGATCAGTATCTAGGCGTCCTAATGCTGGTCGTGGGCATCCTAGTGATAATCATCTACGGCTGGCTCGACTGGATGTATCCCCTCAGGACTCTGCAGGTGACCGCCTTCATAGTGGTCGCCGCGGCCCTCGCAATAGTTGCATGGATAGGCTACACCCTCGCCACCACTCCTCCACCGAAGCCCATAGCTGAGATAGAGAAGGAGCTCGAGGATGAGCTGAAGAAGGTCAGCGAGGGGGAGAAGGGAGGAAGTGCCGCATCCGGCACGGCGTCCTCCGGACCGCAGCAGAAATCATGAGCCAGTTCGTCCACAGCATCCCCTTCCTCAATACATCCATTTGGTCATACTTTTATCTCAAGAACCACCATCTAGAGCGTGCGCGCCATAATAATGGCCGGTGGGTTCGCGCGCAGGATGTGGCCACTGACCTCCACGACGCCGAAGCAGTTGCTTCCGCTCGCTGAAGGCTACGTCATACTCGACCTGGTCGTGGATGGCCTCTTGGAAATAGACCTTGAGGAGATAATCCTGAGCGTCAACGCCAAGTTCTCGGGCGCCTTCCGTCGCTGGTTGAGCTCGCGCGGCCTGAATATCCAGTTGATAGAGGAGCCATCGAGGAGCGAGGCGGAGAAGCCCGGTGCAGTGGGCGCGCTGCACATGATGCTCGGGTCCCTTCCCCGCGACGACTACCTCATCGTGGCTGGCGACAACGTCACCTCGATAAAGTACTCCGAGCTGGTGGGCGCCATGAGGTTCCATGGAGCCCCCACGATAGCGCTCTACGACGTTGGATCGATGGAGCTGGCCAGGAGGTACGGCGTCGTGGAGCTCGGCCCTGACTCGAGGGTGATCTCCCTGATCGAGAAGCCGAATGATCCTCCGTCCACCCTGATATCCACGGCAATCTACGCCATGCCGTGGAGGAGCCTCTCCAGGATAGAGGAGTACCTGGCATCGGGCGGGTCCCGCGACGCGATTGGCCACTTCATATCGTGGCTGGTCAGGGCCGAGCCCGTTTACGGCTTCAGGTTCAACGGCTTCTGGTTCGACGTGGGCAGCATTGACGAGTACGACCGCGTCAGGGAGCTCTTCTCGCAGGGAGTCATCGAGAGGCCCCGGCACGTGGTGCTGCCATCCATGTGAAAAATCCGTTTTCAACCTACTTTTCAGATCTCCTTCATACCTCAGGATTTGTTGACGGCGATTCCGCTAGACCCGAGGCACAACCTCGCCAAGTGCCAAGAGGTCATGTTCCTCGTCGGGCTGCTCACATGTTCGCTGTTAACATTTATTAATGTTCGGGGCAGGAGGGCCTGCGAGGTGGAGGACCTGTGGTAAGGGAAGTTGATTTCAAGTCCAAGCCGATCGATCCGGACTTCCTCAAGAAGCCGGACGAGTATCCCGTGACCGGCGAGCATAACGGCCACAAGGTGCGCGCGGAGGGCAAGCAGAGGTTAGACGCGGAGGGCAAGCCGTACCCCACCAAGCTCGGCATACATGGGACCATAGTCGCTGTGGACTTCGACTGCTGCGTTGCGGATGGCGTATGTCACGACGTGTGCCCGGTCAACGTGTTCGAGTGGCTCCTCAATCCTGGGAAGAGCGGCAGCGGGAACGACCTATGGCCGCTTCCGCAGGATCTGCACGACAAGTACAGGACCGACAAGGCGGATCCGATAAGGGAGAACGACTGCATATTCTGCATGGCGTGCGAGACCTCCTGCCCCGTCAGCGCAATAAAGATAAACCCGCCCTGATCGGCCGGCTCGCGTCCACGGATATCATTTTATCATGCGTTTCATTTAGCTCGACGCGTGGATCTAACGCGCGAGGAGGAGAGGGCGGCATCCGGCGAGATGGGGGAGGCGCTCGCCGCCGCCTACAGGGTCCTGCTGGCCGTGGGCGAGCTTCTGGGCGCCAAGAGACTGATAAGCATATCATCGGCCCATCTGTCCGGCGTGAACTACGCCAACATAGGTGATCCCGGGCTCGAGTTCCTGGAGCGCTTCAGCGCGTCCGCCAGGGTCTCCGTCCCCACGACCGTGAATCCGTGTGGCGCTGACCTCTACGATCCTCCCGGGCATGTTCCGCGCGAGTTCTTGGAGAAGCAACTCACCATAAGGGATGCATACCTGAGGATGGGGTGCGCCGAGTCCTTCACGTGCGCGCCCTACGAACTCGAGAGCCTGCAGCCCCCCGGAAGCCATGTGAGCTGGGCCGAGAGCTCAGCCGCAATCTTCGCAAACTCCGAGCTCGGACTCATCACGAACAGGGAGAGCGGGATCAGCGCACTCGCATCCGCGATAGCAGGGCGTACCCCTGAGGGCGGGATGCACTTGGCGGAGAACAGGGCGCCCCGCTACGCGCTCAGGGTCGACGGCGCCGCCCTCAAGGACGGTGGCCCGAGCTACCTGGACTACCAGCTCATCGCCTACTACGCGGCCTCCAGGACGTCCGCGGATGTGATGGCGCTCGTCGGGATCGAACGTCCCACCCGCTCCGTCGTGAAGTTGATGGCCGCTGCGGTCGGCGCGGATGGTCCCTCCTCCATGTTCGTGTTCTCGGACTCACCGCCTCGGGATGCGGAGGTCGAGTCGCTGTCCCGCGACGACTTGGTCAACCTCAAGCGCGAGATGTCGGGTTCCGGATCAATAGAGGTATCCGGTGCGATGGCAATCCTCGGCTGTCCGTTCTACGGCGCCGAGGAGCTGTCGACCGTCGCGGCGGGCCTC
>ERZ1669250.159-NODE-159-length-35868-cov-8.487421_pt1 | contig 35868 bp, 28 predicted proteins | sample MGYA00579295_ERZ1669250 | MGnify/ENA primary metagenome ERZ1669250 (study PRJEB41166, sample SAMN08046056) | hot springs metagenome | biome: hot spring; feature: acid hot spring; material: thermophilic sediment; isolation source: thermophilic sediment from acid...
GGATCCTGGACCGTGTAGGGTGCGTGCGGGGCAACGCTCTGGCGGATCCGCGGCAGGGCCCGCAAGGATACCGCCTGAGTCTCGGCCCGTCGCAGCGCATCGTTGGCATCCCGACTCTGGGCCGTGGGAAAATCGATCACCACCTGACCTAGGCAGGCGCGGATGCCGCTTTCCACGACTGCCTGAGCCGCTGCCTCTGGGGAAAAATACATGTCGTTGAAACAGGTGGTACCGCCGCGCAGCATCTCAGCGATGGCCAGCTGCGTGCCCAGAGCGACGAATTCGGGTCCGACGAAGCGCGCCTCGGCGGGCCAGATGTGCTGCTTCAGCCAGGTCATGAGCGGCAGATCGTCCGCCAGTCCGCGCAGCAAGGTCATGGCCGCGTGGGTGTGGCTGTTGACGAGGCCCGGCAGGAGTGCGTGGTGGGGGAGCTCGATCCAGCGGGCAGCAGGATATCGGGAGCGGAGCTGCTGCTGCGGACCCAGGTCGCGAATCTGCCCACCGCCGATGGCCAGGCCGTGCTGTGCCAAGGCCCCACGAGGCCGGATGGGGATCAGCCATTGCGCCGCCAAAACGTATTCGACCACGGTCTCTTCGGACACGACCGACTCCCAGCAGAAGACTGCCTCTACTCTAGCACAGCGTGCGCCGGTTCTCAGCCGCCGGCCCGCTCCAGGGCCTTGGCGTAGGCCCAGACCGTTGCCGAATAGAAGACACTGGGGTTATAGCCCATGATCGCGTAGAAATTGGGATAGGCCAGGTAGTAGTGGGGACCCTCTCGGCCTTCCAGGCGCAGCAGGCCGACAGGGGTGTCTGCCGGGAGCAGGGCGTGGCCGCGTTCGGGATATACCCCAAGGCGTGCCAATTGGCCCAGGGTATATTCGGGGCGTGTTTTGGTTTCCGGTGCGCTGTCTTGGGTAAGCAGAGCCGGAACCAGCACCGGCTGGCCCGGCTGCCAGCCGTGCGCGCGGAGGAAGTTGGCGGTGGACGCCAGCACATCGGGTACGGATCGCCAGAGATTGGGTAGACCCTCGCCGGGAGGGTCATCCCAGGCGACGCCATACTTCAGATAGCTGCTCGCCAGAAACTGTGACATACCCATGGCGCCAGCCGGGGATCCGCGTAATTGCGTCACGGGTTGCCCCAAGGCTTGCGCCAGTTTCAGGGTCTCGGCCGTCTGGTAGAGAAAGAAGTCGCGCCGCGGCTTGAGCGCAAGGCTGAGGCTGAGATTGGCATCGAGCACCGGAAAGTTGCCCATGAAACTGCCAAAACCCGTCTCGATGTTCAGGATACCGAGCAGCAGGGGAGGCGGCACCCCGTATTTCTCTGCCACGGCGTCCAGGCTGCGGCGGTGCGCCTGCCAGAACTGCAAGCCATTGCGCACGCGATCCGGGCTCAGGAAGCGCTCGCTGTAACGCCACCAGGGCAAGGGCACCCGGGGGGCACTGCTGGGCGGTGGGGGCGCCATCAGAGCGACGGCCCGCGCGTCGAAACGGGCGCTCTGCAGGGCCGGGATGACCACCGAGGCCGGTAGGTCGTAACGCTGTTGCAGGGTGCAGGCAAACTGCCGCAGCTCTGTCTGATACCGCTGCGGGAATCCGGGGAAACGGAGATCGCTGGGGCAATACGCGGTTGCCGGTGCGGCTGCCGTGACGGCAGGACGATCCGGAAGAGCCGGTGGGACACTGACCGTGGCGGCGGGAGTCGTCCCGCGCGACGCCGGTGTGGGTGCGCTGGATGCGACCTGCGTGGCGCAGCCGGACAGCGCCAGAATCAGACCCAGGACGCTGCCGGACAGCAGAAGCTGCCGTGCCTGATAACGCCCGCGAGGGTTGCCGCAGGGGTGTTCAGCGGTTGAGCACATGGCTGTCTCGGGCGGTCATGGCCAAGAGCTCCGGTGGCATGGGGCGGCGAACACCGTCCAGACGACTGGACCAGTAAGGATTACGAAGGCTCTGGACGGTGATACCGGCGCGTCGATTCAGGGCGCTGACAAACTGGTCGCCACCGATGTAGATGCCCACGTGCGAGTAAGGGCGCCCGAGGGTATTGAAGAACAGGAGATCGCCCTTCTGTATGCGCGACATGGGCACCGCTGGCAGAGCAGCCGCCTGGGCCGCGGCGGTACGTGGCACCTCCACCCCCGCCTGGGACAGCACATACTGAATCAGACCGCTGCAATCGAAGCCTTCAGAGCGACTCTCGCCGCCCCAGACATAGGGTTTGCCGATCTGGGCGATGGCGTTGACAAGGACGGTGTCGAGAACGGTGGCCTCCCGGTGGCTCTCACGCAGCTCGGGGGCATAGGAATACTGCCTGCTGGATGTCGCATTGGCGTAGGCGCTGGGCGGCACCGCGCTGCCAGAGAGGTCCGTGGCGCAGCCCCCGAGCAGGAGCGTCACGCTGGTCAAGAAGGACAGGGGTACCAAGATACGAAAGTTCGACCGCTCCCGGCCGGGTCGTGCTTCGGTGTGCATGGACATGGGCACTTCGCTCCAGTTTCTCCCTCTTTCCGGGTTTTTAGAGCAAAAAGCCCAACAAGGCAAGTAGTTAACCGGATATAGTTCATCCACTGGCTTAAAATGACCAAGCGCGTGCCCGTGCCTCGGCGCTGGGGACCACGCTTACTCCGCCGGATATCCACCCAAGACGGCATCCTCCTGGGACTCTCATCTTCGGTTTTCCGCGCCGCAGCCGCCATCTTCCCGGCGGGCCCCGTCACTGGGATTCAGAAAAACCAGAGACGGATGCCCATGGCAAGGATCACCAGCGTGACCACGATCTTGATCCACAGCTCGCCATGCCGGCTCAGGGTCAACTTGCTGGAGAAATGCGCGCCGACAACGGCGCCCGCGCCGACGATACCACCCAGTAGCCAATCTACCTGGTGCAGAAGGACGAATACCAGCAGCGCCGGCAGGGTGTAGAGGGCAATGATGAAAGTCTTGTGGGCGTTGATCCGCGCTAAAGGTATATCGAGGAAGGCGCGCAGAACAAAAATGAAAAGAAAACCGATCCCCGCCTGGATGAAACCCCCGTAGAAACCGAGCAGCAGCATGGCGGGGTAGATGGCGGCGGGATAGCGTTGCGGCAGACGGTGTAGACGGCGCGCCAGGTCGGCGGGTAGGTACAGGGTGACGGCACTGAAGAGCAGCACCAGAACCAGAATTCGCTGGAAGAGGGTGCTGCCCAGGTGAACGCTGGACCAGGCTCCGAGGATGGCCCCCGGCAGTGTCCACAGCGCAAGTCCGGCGGCAAAGCGCGGCGCCACCAGATCCTTCATGAGGAAGTGGCGACTGGCCAGTGCGTTTTCCGCGAGGATGCCGATGCGGTTGCTGGCATTGGCCACGGCCGGACTCAAGCCGGCAAAGATCAGGAGCGGCAGGGGGAGCGCCGAACCTGCGCCAGCCAGTACGTTGACGAAACCCGCGACCAAGCCGCCGCCAAAAAGGAGAGGGTATAGCCACCAGTCGTGCATCGCGCCGTACTCCGTGCCCGCGGAGCGGCCATTGTAGATGGACCCTCCAGCTTGTCCAAAATCGAGGGCCGTCATAGCATGCCAGAAGACTACGGGAAGGGATGGATGCCATGGTTCCAAAAGCAAACAACAATGGACAGCAAAAAATGGGCCGCCACATGGAATCCGTGCATCCCGGGCGGGTCACCAAGGACGGTGCCGGGGTCACCTTGACGCGGATCCTGGAGAGCGATCTGCAGCGTCGCCTGGATCCCTTTCTGATGCTCGATCTTTTTGGCAGCGACGCGCCCGAGGATTATCTGGCCGGCTTTCCCACCCATCCGCACCGAGGTTTCGAGACCATCACCTACATGCTGGCCGGACGCATGCGCCACGAAGACAGCGCCGGTCACCGCGGGGTCATCGACAGCGGCGGCATGCAGTGGATGACGGCCGGTCGCGGCATCCTGCATTCGGAGATGCCGGAACAGGAATGCGGGCGGATGGCGGGCCTGCAGATCTGGCTGAATCTGCCGGCCCGAGACAAGAGCACCGCGCCCTGGTATCGGGACTTTCGCCGAGAGGAGTTGCCCCGATGGCGTGAATCCGAGCTCTGGGAAGTCGTAGTGTTGGCCGGCCGTTACCGCGACCTGCACGGCCCTGTCACGCGTTCCGTCACGGACCCTTACCTTCTCGACCTGCGCTGGCAGGCGGCGGCCGAGATATTTGTAGATCTTCCCCCCACCCACACGGCCTTCGTGGTTCCCTATCAAGGGGCCGTGTCGGTGCAGGGGACGGTCCTACCCACAGCGCATCTCGGGATTCTCGCCGACGACTGCGCAGAGAGCGGCGTACTGCTGCAGGGGGAGGCTGGCAGTGGGGCCGTGCTGGTGGCAGGTCGCCCCCTGCGGGAGCCCATCGTTCAGTACGGACCCTTTGTCCTCAATACCCAGGAAGAGATACGCGAGACCCTCAGACTCTATCGCAGTGGCGCATTCCCGCCGGCAGAGATCTAACACCGGCTGTCACAAAACGGTCACATAACTTTGCTAGACTCAAGCTTTTCCATGGAGAGTCGTATGTGTCGGGATCGCCCCAAGGAAGCGGCAGGCAAGGTGAAAGGACAGCCGGGTACGGCGGCGCCATCGCCGACGCCGCAGCCCATGAGCGTTGGCGAACTGCCGGAGAACCTCGACGCCGAGGGGATCCGTGAGTTTCTCATTGCCGATGCGACGGAGATGGCGCAGGAGCATCAGACTGCGGTGCTGGCCGACCAGTTGCAGCGCCAAGGGGCGGCGCAGCTGGACGCCGATACCCTGGCTCAGGCCGCGCAGGCGGCTGCATCGGACCTCAGTGCCGATGATCTGGAATACGCTGCGCGGCGCCTGCGCGAGCCGGAGGATCCGGCCAACGATGCGCTGAATCCTGATTGGCGGCACGGTCAGTATCCCTATCTCTATCGCATGACGCGACGCCAGTACGAGCGTCAGAAATACGGCTTGCAGGTGGAGCTGCTCAAGCTTCAGGCCTGGGTAAAACAGACCGGGCAGCGTGTGGTCGTGGTATTCGAGGGCCGCGATGCGGCCGGCAAGGGCGGTACCATCAAGCGCTTCATGGAGCACCTCAATCCCCGCGGAGCTCGGGTCGTAGCCCTGGAAAAACCGTCGGAAAAAGAGCGTGGTCAGTGGTATTTTCAGCGCTATGTCGAGCAGTTACCTACCGCCGGCGAAATGGTGTTCTTCGACCGCTCCTGGTACAACCGGGCCGGTGTGGAAAAGGTCATGGGGTTCTGCACCGAGATGGAGTATCAGGAATTCATGCGCCAGGCTCCGGAATTCGAGAGGCACCTCGTATACAGCGGCATTTTTCTCATCAAATTCTGGTTCTCCGTCACTCGTGAGGAGCAACGGCGGCGCTTTCAGGAGCGCCAGCGACACCCATTGAAACAGTGGAAGCTATCGCCCATGGATCTGGCCTCCATGGACCGCTGGGAAGCCTACACTCAGGCCAAGGAAACCATGTTCTTCCACACCGATACCGCCTACGCGCCCTGGACGGTGGTCAAATCGGACGACAAGAAACGGGCGCGTCTCAACGCCATGCGGCACCTACTCCAGACCCTGCCCTACGACGACAAGGACCTCGCCGCCATTGGTGAGGTCGACCCCTTGATCGTCAGTCGCGCTGCAGTTCGCTATGGACAGGTACATCCACAGGATCTGAATCCCTTTCAGGTGGACACGACGCCGCCTGTGGACGCCAGCGGGAACGCGCCGGAATCTTCCTGAGGTCGCAGCGGTGGCGGTAGCGGGCAGCGATCTCGGACACCTCCGCCAAGAGACCGGTAGACAAGGTGATGGGCGCTAGCCCCAGATTCTGCAGGCCCTGATTTTCGACCTTGAGTTCGTTCTCGTCCTGTTCCTTGCGTGGATTGTCGACGAAATCGATGGGCGCGCCCGTGAGCTCGTGGATGAGTTGGGCCAGGTCACGGATGCGATGCGTTTCCGTGGTCTGATTGAAGACCCGCACCCGCTCACCCGGCGCTGGCGGGTGGGCGATGGCCAGTTCGATGCAGCGGACGGTGTCACGGATATGGATGAAGGCACGGGTCTGGCCGCCCGTCCCATGCACGGTCAGGGGGTGCCCTACCGCCGCCTGCATGACGAAACGATTCAGGACGGTGCCAAAATCGCCGTCGTAATCGAAGCGGTTGATGAGCCGCTCGTCGCAGCAGGTTTCCGGGGTTTCCGTGCCCCAGACGATGCCCTGGTGCAGATCGGTGATGCGCAGGCCGTCGTTCTTGTTGTAGTAGTAAAAAAAGAGCTGATCCTGGGTCTTGGTCATGTGGTAAATAGACCCCGGGTCCGGCGGATAGAGGATCTCCGTTTCCACGCTGTCCTTGCCGTCGGGCGAGAGCAGGCGGATCTTCTGGTAGCCCTCGGGCAGTTTGAAGCGCGAGGTCTTGTAGCCGTAGACACCCATGGTACCCAGATGCACCAGGTGGCAGTCCGCTTCCAGACCCGCTTCCACCATGGCGCAGAGCACGTTGTGGGTGGCGTTCAGATTGTTGTCGACGGTGTAGAGCTTGTGCCGCGGCGATTTCATGGAATAGGGCGCCGAGCGCTGTTCCGCAAAGTGGACGATGGCCTCGGGGCGCCACTGGGCCAGCAGATCGCGCAGCTGCGCGTAGTCCCGAGCGATGTCCAGAGCAGTGAAGGCGATCTCGTGCCCGCTGCGCTCGTGCCAGGCCTTGAGGCGTTCGCTCAAGGGTCGGATGGGAGTGAGCGACTGCACGCCCAGCTCCTCGTCCTGACGCCGGCGGACCAGGTTGTCGACGATGTGGACATCGTAGCCCAAGGCTGAAAGATGCAGGCTGGTGGGCCAGCCACAGAAACCATCCCCACCCAGAATCAGGACACGTTTACTCAAGGTCACTCTCCTCAAACCCTTGGCCCTCCGTAGGTCGAGGGTCAAAGATAGAACGTTTTGGGGGGCAAGACCATGCGTACGAGCGTGGCGAGGGATGGTAAGGACGAAAGAGGAGGCCGCGAATGAAATCCTGGCGTCCGAAGGGAAGCGACGGATGGGCGCGGACAATCCAACCAGCCGTATCGCTGCGATCGTATCGCCTTGTGCGGCGCTGGTCTTCATTCTTGAGACCCCCGGATGGCCGCCATCGGGGGAAAATCTCTGGTGCCAGCGAATGGATTTCCGGGCCGCTGGTGTTCCGCCCGCGGCTATCCGTGCAATGGGAAAGAAGTCCGAGCATCCGTGGCCTTGGCAGGAGGGTTGAGCTTAGGCCGGTCTACAACCCCATGGGCCCATGAAAAAAATGAATGATGAGCAAAAATAATGTCAGAAATTCACAATAAGCATTGGCACCGATTTCTCGGCTGTCATACCGTTCTGCAGAGTTCAATGAACTGCAGGAGGAGGGCAGCAAAAGCTCCGGACTTCTGAGCATGACTCGTACTTAAAAAAATGGACCAGGCTTTCCGGGCTGCTGGAAATGCGTGGAAACAGGAGACCACGGTGATGAAAATACGCAGAACAATCCTACCGCTGCTGTGTGCTGTGTTACCCTTGGGATATCAGATGCCAGCGCTGGCGACAAATACCGCCGATGATGGTATAAAAGAGTTTCTCATGCATTCCAAGGTAACGGGCAACATCCGCAGTTACTACTTCAATCAAATATTTTCCGGATCGGATTTGCCTAACCGTTATGCTTACTCTTTGGGTGGCATGCTCAAGATCCAGACTGCCTCATTGGCTGGCGTGTCGGCAGGGGTGGCTTTTTACACGGCCAATGATCTCGGCGCCAACGACCTGAATGGTCCGCGTCTCGATCCGCTGCTCATGGGCAATCGCAATAGTCTCAATGTGTTGGGACAGGCCTATCTGCAATATCGCAATCGGTATCTATTGGTCCGGGCGGGTGATATCTTGCTCAACACGCCTTGGATGGGGCCGGCCGATGCCTTCATGATCCCTAACACTTACCAGGCGGCGCTGGTGAGGGTAACACCTTTTGCCGGTCTGAGTGTATCCGCCTTCCGCGAATTTCGTTACAAAAATAGAGTTCAAGAAAACTATTTTCGGCAGACTCTACTCAATGAAAATCCGCTCTATCCTGGCATGCCAAAAAGTCTCAATGGTACTTTGGGTTTTGGGCTCCAAGAAAACTTTCAGCCTTTTAAATCCGCTTTTTGGTTCTACCACTTCTACGATCTTGCCAATCTGTTCTATGGCACCTTGCACTATACCTTGCCGAGTCTTGGGCTGGGCGTGAAACCCTTTGCCGATTTTCAGTATGTCCGGGAGTGGGGTGACGGTGCGCGTTACGCCGGTCCCGTGAATGCGACGATCTACGGCGGCATGTTGGGTATCAAGAGCAGTTACGGGGAGCTTTTTGCCGCTTACGATGAACTTCCGTCGCGCACCCCCTTTGTTCTGGCCGGCAAGACCTTCTATAACGGTGGTTTTATCTCTCCCTTCAGTCAGCAATACAATGCCGATCCACTCTATACGAGTATCATGAATTACGGCCTGGTCTCAGTATCCAAGCCGGGACATGCGTGGAAGGTCGGCTTTCTCATCTATCCGCTGGATCATCTGCGTATCAAGTACAGCTACAGCTGGTACCATACGGCGCCCTTTGCCAGCAATGTGAATGCCAATTATCTGGATGTCACATACACTCCGCAAGGCTTCTGGAAGGGGCTTTCCCTGCGTAACCGTCTGGCCGTGGATCACAGCAATCCCTTGGCAGGCTACAAAGGTACGCTCATAGACGATCGTCTGATGTTGCAGTACAGCTTTTGACAGGCGCAGCCCTGGCCGGGTAGCGCGGGAGTTCTTGGCGACCTGACTCTCCCCTGTGGCATTGGGATGAGGGTAGTCGTCGGTAACGGATACGAGGTATTTTGGGTAGCTTTAGGGCGGATGTTTTCGCCCTTTTTTTGTGGTGGCGATCACCACGTCAATGTCTGCCCTGAGCACCGAGGGCTGGGTCGGCCTTCACACTATTCACGTGTCTGCGGTGTACGCGTAGAATGCCGCGTCCGCACGTGGTACTCGGTCAGGTGGCAATGCGCAAATATCCTCTGGACGTGTGCCGGAGATGCATCGGGGGTGGTCGTCGGGGTAGCGGGTCGGGCGGCGTAGTGGGGCAGGGGCCACAAGTCTCGGGCTGGTGGGCTCGGACGGATAAATAGAAAGGATAGGGAATTCATGGAACGTCTGGATCCAGAGCTGCTGCGCACCTGGGCAAGGGTGGCGCAGGCCGGGAACCTCAAAACCGTCAGCCAGCAGCTCTTTATCTCACAGCCCGCGCTGTCGCACCAAATGCGTCGCTTGCAAGACTGGTTCGAGGAGCCGCTCTACCAGCGCACCCCCCATGGTATCGAGCCGACGATGCTCGGGCGAAGGCTCCAGCGCATTGGCGAAGAGATCGAAATGCTGATGCTGGAGGCCCGCGGTCTGCGACAACACGCTCAGGAGCTGATTCTGGGTAATCTCAAGGTCTTTGCCAGCCACACGAGCGCAGAGTTCGTCCTGCCGCGACTCATCAGTGCTTTTCATCGGGACCATCCCGCGGTGGATGTGCAGCTCACCACCATGAACAGTCGCGAGGCTTGGGCGAGACACAACGATGCGGATCTGATCTTTATCGAAAACTCCCTGGAGGTCCTGAAACCACCGCCCCAGTGGCAGCAAGAGGATCTCATCGAGACGGAGCTCGTGCTGCTGACGCGATTAGACCATCCCTTGGCACAACGGAACCGGGTGAGTCTGCAAGAACTCCAGGAAGAAACCATCGTCTGGCGGGAAGAAGGTTCAGGTATTCGCGAGCATGCGCTGCAGGCTCTGCAGCGGGAGGGGATTCATCCCGAGATCCACTACGCCCTGAATGGGCTCGCGGCGGTTCGCGAAGCCGTGCGCTGCGGACTGGGGGTTGCCTTTGCCTCTGCCATGGCCTCACCGGATCAGCGGCCGGGTCTGGCTGTGATCCGCCTGTACCCAACGATCCCCCATACTTTGAGCGTCGTCTATCGTCGTAATGGCAGCTCTGCTCTGCAGGCCTTTGTACGCAAGACTCGGGAACTTACGATGGGCGATCGCGTGCGCTCGCTCTGACCAAATCGCTCCTGGAAGGTTCCGTCGCGCTCATTGCGCGCGTGTAAAATGTACTGCAGCGCCACAGTGGTCGCGATGATATTCTCTGAGAGAATATGCACTTTCATATTTAGCATTTGCTGTTGCAATCAGGCAGGAATACATTCCTCATTGCTACATAAAACGTAGTTTGAGAAAAGCAAAGAGGAGCCTATCATGAAAACCATGTTCGTATTACTGAGTCTACTTACGGTGAGTGCTGCTGCGTCTGCGGATATCACGACTAGTCCAACACCGCCCTTCAGTTTCTGCGCACAGGAATATGCGGCAGGTTACGCATCCTGCGCGCAGTCCCAGAGTGCTGTGACTGCCAAGAAAGAAAGCGCTGCACAGTCATCCGCTCATCAGGATGGTGAGGCCATACAGCAGTAACATTCCATAGTCGGGTAATCGTCGGGCGTTCATCCAAACGAACCTTATCTGGCTATGCATCCTGAAGCTCTACGCCGGGCTGGCTTTTTTGCCAACTCGGCGTTCTATTTTGGGCCGGTTTATTCTCTAGGATCGGAATAATGCCGCTATTCTGTGGGTCTGTGTTAGCCATGGGCCAGGTTTCGGTGGCTACGCGGATGGCGCATGCCTCTTTCGGGGGGGCAAGTGTTGATCACGGGCGAGGCCACTCGGTATCTCCCCGAATCAAAATGTCATAAATTTGTCATGTAATCTTCATCATAATGTCACAATAAGCTGCTAGGCTTCCGCATCAGTCTCCCTCCAAGGAAGCCTGTCCATGAATCATCCGCACGCGCTACGTCCCCTTTCCTTGGCCATCCTGGCCGCTCTCTGTCTGATACCATCGTCTGCTTTTGCCGCATCGGCCAGCGGCGATGGTGGCATCGACATCGGTGAGGTTAGCTCCTCCACCGCCGCCACCAGCAGCTCCGCCCTCGAGGCCCAAGCCCTCGGCCAATCCCCCGAAAACCAGATCCGGATCACAAAGCAACAGATCCGTGACGTGGTCCAACCCGGCGGTAGTATCGTCACGGCGCTCAGCGAGGCGCCGGGGGTGCAGGTGAAGGGTTACGGTTCGGGCAACGGTGCCTCGCGCTATCAGATTCGCATCAACGGCATCCAGGTGGGTTTCGCGCTGGCTCCAGGTAACCCGGAGAAGAACGGTCTGTCGGTACTCTTCGATGGCGTGCCTATGAACAACCCGTTGGCGCAGTACGACGGTTGGGAAAGCTCAGAAACGCCCATTTCGTCTATTTTCGCCCATATCCACGTGACCCAGGGGCCGGGCAATCCGGAGCACCGTTGGTACGACAGCATGGGCGGTACCATCAACCTGATTCCGGTGGAACCCACGGCCAAGGCGGGCGCCAGCCTGGATCTCGGTGGAGGTAGTTTCGCTACCTATTCGGCCTCAACCATGTTGCAGTCGGGAGCCGTAGATGGCTGGCGCAGCGAGTTGGGTGGTGGCTATACCCGCAGCGCTGGCTTTCGCACGGGGCCTTATCACGCTCCCAATCAGGCCGAGGCCTTTTTTGCCAAGACCATCAAGGATTTCAGCAGCGGTCATTTCAGCGCCGGCTTTTTCTTTAGCCACACTCAGGAATTTCGCCCCCTGTACATTCCGGCGAACCCCATTCCGGGGGTGACCACGGGGGGGTACGGACAGCCTGGTGCATTGCTGAGTCAGCCAACGACGGGATATTACTACACCGTTCCCACCACGCAGTACTTCAAGAACGACACGGCGCACATGTATCTCGTGTATGCACGACTGCTGGTGCATCTGGACCGACAGCTCAGCGTCAACAACACCCTCTACTTCCGCAGCGGCTATCGCCACCACTACCGGGTGAACGATTATTTCTTTCACACCATCAATACGGAGAACTTTACCGGTACCACGCGGACCATCGGTGATCGGCTAGCCTTTCGCTGGAATTTGCCCATGAACGAGGTCCGGTTCGGTGGCTACTATCAGCACAGCCGTTATCAAAGTCTGTACTATGGATATAATCCAGCGATCTATGGGAGCAGCCGAAACAAACCCCTGTATGTTGGTGACTACTTCGATTACTGGGATGGCGCCACGGCCTTCCTGCAGGACGATTTTCATCCCATTTCGGCTCTGCACATTACCCCCGGTCTGCAACTCATCAATTATCACGTCCAATTCGTGAACAACTCGGTAGGCGCCATTCCCCCGGGTTCTGCTCCCCTGACCTTTCCGGCCGGCAACAACGACAACAACTACACCAAAATCGCGCCCAGTCTGGGTATCAATTACCGTCTCCTGCCGGGACTACATGCCTTCGCTATCTGGGCAAAGAATTTTCAGACGGCGCCGGCCGCAGCTTACGGCAATTATCAAAGGGCCACGGTGGAAGTGCCAACATCACCGACGGACATCAACAGCTACATTGCCGGTCTCAAGTGGCATCAGGGTGCCTGGCAGGCGCAGTTGAGCGGCTTCCACCAGCATCTGGGCAACGCCGTCATCGCCACCTTCTTGCCTTCGGACCTCATCAGCAAACTGGATCGGGTGAGCGCCATCTACAACGGCGTCAATATACTTTTGCAGTACGGCGAGGGTCTGGGATTTTTTGCGGGCACACGAGATACCATCCAACACGCCTATTACCCGAGTTATCTGCCGGCGGGTGGGAGCCCTGTGATCGACGCGCGCATGCCTGGTACGCCCACGTTGATTCTGGGCTTTGATGCTGGGTACCGTTGGTTTGCGGCCAACACCCGTTTTGCTCTGCGCCTCAGCGATCAGTACGCGTCTTCCGTCACCACTTTCAACAATAACACCAATCTTCCGGATCCGACGCGTTTGCCGGGTTCCGCTTACAATATCGTCAACCTTGGCCTTTCCGCCGATACCCTGGCCTTCGATTCCATGATTCCGGGACTCAAGAAGCTCGGCGTGAGTCTGATGATCGACAATCTCTTCAACCGGAAATACAACAGTCAGGGCTACATCACCAGCGGTGGCGAATATGGGCCCAACAGTCAGGGCGCCATCCTGGTTATTCCGGGCGCGCCGCGCGCGGTCTACGCCTCTCTCTCCGCCAGTTTTTAAGGGTTGTACGGTAGTTCTCCTCCTCAAGAGCCTTGCGTCCCTCGGGACGCGTTTTTTCTGAGCTCAGGGTGCATCTTAGTTCAGAAAAGTCGATGAAAAGGAAGCGAGTATGAAGCTTTGTACAGCAGAAACCCCCGGTTTTGAGCGGTCTTCGGCCAATCGGCGTCCTGCGATTTTGGCTTTGCTGCTCTGCGTGGGTGCAGTGTCTGTTCCGCTGGAGGCTAGCGCCGGCACGTCGGCGGCGCCCGCGCTCGTGGCTCAGCCGGTGCGGATATCCGCCGCCAATCGCGATGAGTACACGGGTATCCTTCCCACCTGGCGACGGGTCACTCCGGTTGGGTCCGTGGTGAGTACGCCCAATTTCCCCACCCAGGTCGCGGCGGCCGGCGGCCAGGTGGCGGTGCTCGCCAACGGCGCGACGCCTTTCCAGACCATCACTTGGTTCGATCCCGAGCTGCAACGCGAGAAACGCTTCGCGGCCCTGGGCAAGGCCGTGCCGCCCAAGCCCGTGGCTTTTGCCACACCGGGTGGTACGGCCATCGCTATCGATCCTGCCCACACCGGTGCGGCGGGAACCGCCTATGCGACGGCGCAAACGGCGTCGGTGTTGGAGGGGGAGGCCGAGGCCAGTCTCAAGGTCGAGTCCAATCCCACGACCTTGTCTACCACGACCCTGGGCAAGGCCGATCTCTTCCAAGGGCTCGTGGCCGGTCCCAATGGCGTTTGGTACGCGACGGGCGGTGTGGCCGATGTGGTCTATGCCCTGCAGGAGCGAGACGGCAAGGTCAGCGTCCTGCGCAGCTATCCGCTGCACTGGCAAAGCTTCCCCAAGGATCAGTATCCCTACGTCTATCAAGGCAACCACCGGCAGAAGCCCTGGTTGTTCTATCCCGATTCCGTCGTCCTCGGACCTCAGCAGCAACACCTTTACGTGACGGGTATGCTTGCCAACAGTCTGGCACGCATCGATCTGGCGAGCGGCAAGACCGACTACGTCAATGTCGGCCCCTATCCTTTTGCGGTGGTGCTGGCCGACGGAGGGCAGCGGCTCGTGGTCAGTGACTGGGCGGGCGATGGGGTGACGGTGGTGGATCGCCAGAGCTTTCGGGTGTTGGGTCGGGTGCGCACGGCACCGCCGCTGGGGCCGCACAGTCAGGCCGCCGGAGCCCACCCCACGGCCCTGGTGGCGGCGAGCGCCGGTCCCGATGTCTGGGTGGCCGATGCCAACAGCGATGCCATCGTCGAAATCGACAGCCAGACCCTAAAGCCCGTGCGCGTGATCGCCGACAGCCCCTATCCAGACGCGCCACCCGGCAGCTATCCCGACGCCTTGGCCCTGGCCGACGGCAAGCTCTTTGTCGCCAATGCCGGCAACGACGATGTGGCGGTCTTCGACGCCCAGTCGGGCAAGGCCGAGGGCCTGATTCCCACGGCCTGGTATCCCACGGCCTTGGCTGTGCAGGGGGGTGCCCTCTATATCACCGCCGGCAAGGGCTTTGGCACGGGCCCCAACCTGCAGTGGCAGTATATCGGCAATATGATGCACGGCCTCCTGCAGAAGGTGGATCTGCGCGAGCTTCCGCAGAAGCTACCCCACTGGACCACGATGGCTCTCGAGGACAATGGCTTCGACGCCAAAACGCGGCATGAACTGGCGGTGCAGAACGAGAAAACCGCAGCCTTCCTGCGCCAGCATATCCAATATGTGGTCTTCATTTTGAGGGAAAATAAAACCTTCGATGAGGATTTCGGCGACTACCAGGCCGCGGGCTCCTGGGCCGATCCGAAGTTCGACCTGTACGGACCGAAGGAACTGCCCAACCTCTACCGCATGGCCGCGCACAACGTGCTCTTTGCCAATTTCATGGCCGATGGCGAGGTCACAGCCCAAGGTCACCAGTGGACCGACGGCGCCTCGGATTCCGACGTCGTCCAGCGCCTGTGGCCCGAATATTATTCCAGTCGGGGCCTCCTTTGGAATGCCGGCCCCGGCGGTACCTCCAGTCTGAGTCCTGGCGCACCCGGCAGCCACAATCCCTATCAATACAATCGCCGACAGTTGGGCCACGATACCAACCCTTGGATGAGCTATCCGGAACGGCTTTACCTTTTCAACGATCTCCTGACGCACAGGGTGTCCTTTGAGGATTTCGGTGAGAATCTGAGCCGCCGCCGCGACGGCGTTCTGCGTCAGGCGCTCCTCGCCCACGTCGATGCCAGCTATCCGGGATGGGATCGGATGCTGCTGGACGGCACCCGGGTCAAGGCGGCCATCCGTTGGCTGCGGGCGCACCCGGGATCGAAGTTTCCGCACTTCCTTTTCCTTTGGATCCCCGACGATCACACGGCGGGTCTTGCTCCCTGTTACTACAGTCCGGATACCTATGTGGCAGACAACGACCACGCCACGGCCGAGTTGCTCCATTATCTGGCCAGCACCCCGCAGTGGCAGCACATGGCGGTGTTCCTGACGGAGGACGATGCCCAGTCGGGCGCCGACCACATCAATGCCCACCGAACTTTCGCCCTGGCCATGGGGCCCTGGGTGAAAAGCGGGTATCTGGATACCACGCCCCTGTCTCAGGTGAACATCGTTCGCACCATCGAGGGCGTGTTCGACCTGCCGCCCATGTCCCAATGGGATGCCAACGCTCAGGTGATCTCCGGCATCTGGCGCCAGCGTCCGCGTCACGACCCCATGCCGGTCCTGAGCGTGCAGGTGCCGGTCCGGATCAATCCTGGTAAATGCAGTCGGCAGCTACTCCTGCGCCGCGAGGCCGGCGCCACGGGGCATATCCCCACGGCGGCCTGGTTGAAGACCCATACCAATCCCCATGGGGCCAAGGTGGCTTTGGATGCTGCCGACCTCTATACGCCCACGAGCCTGCTCAAGGTGTCGGGGCCAGAGCAACTGCGCCAAGAGTGGATTGCCAGTAAGGGACGGCAGAGCTACCAAAATTTCGAGGCCTACCTGCGACGCTACGCTGCTGCCCACGGCACCACCGTGGCCAGCTTCGAGGCGAATGAGGGGAAATTGCATTGAGCTCTTGGACCCGAGCCGGTTGTGACTGTCATCAAAGTGTCACATTCCAGCTTTATACTGGGTATCGAGTCGATGATCCGGCACTGCTGCCGGCGGGATCCCGCCGCGCGCGCCACCGCAGAGGAGCAAGCGTCCCATGAGCGCCGTCTTCACCACCCTCGATGAACAGTCCATCACGAATCGCCACCGCCGCATCCTGTGGGCGTCCGGTTTGGGGATCTTTCTCGATGGCTACGACCTCAGCATCATGGCTATCGCCCTGATCGTGCTCAAAGATCAGTGGCATCCGAGCTCTGCCGCCCTGGGTCTGCTGGGAACGTCTGCCCTGGTGGGTGCCCTGGTCGGCGGGCTGCTGGGCGGACCCATTGCCGATCGCTATGGCCGCAAGACCATCTACCTCATCGACATCGCCGCTTTTTTCTTTGCCGCCCTGCTCTCCGGTTCTGCCTGGAACATCGCCTCGCTGGTGGCGTTTCGCTTCCTGCTGGGCCTCGGCGTCGGTGCCGATTATCCGCTGAGCTCCACTTACATGGCGGAGTTCATGCCCAAGGATCAGCGAGGTGGAGTGATGACCTGGATCTTCGGGCTGTGGATGGGAGGTGCGGTGGTATCGAGCCTGGTGGGCCTCGCTCTACTGCACACCGGTCCCGATGCCTGGCGCTGGATGCTGGCCTCTGGCGCGTTGCCGGCGATCTTGGTCTTGTGGATGCGACGCAATCTGCCGGAGTCGCCGCGCTGGTATCTGCGCCGGGGTCGGGTGGCAGACGCCGAGCGGGTGGTTGCCTGGCTCGCCCCGCAGTTGACGGAGGCGCAGCGGCGAGCCGCCTTACAAGAGACGGCAGCCGCCATGGAGGGGGCCAAACGCCACAACTGGCTGGACCTTTTTGGCAAACGCTACCTCAAACTCACCCTCTACGCCTGTATTCCCTGGTTCATGATGGATGTCATGGGCTACGCTCTGGCTATCTTCCTTCCCCTCATGCTTCTGCACCTCGGTCTCAAGACCAACGAACAGGCAGTGATCGGCAATACCTTGTTCAGTCTCGCTTTTGTGATCGGCTGGATACCGCTGGCGCTGCTCATCGATCGTATCGGTCGGCGTCGCGCCCAGATCATCGGTTTTCTGGGGGATGCCGTGGGCCTTGGACTCGTCGGAGTGTTGTTGGTAGTTCTGGGTGAGCCACCATTCTGGGCCGTGGCGACCGGTCTGCTGCTCTTTCAGATCAGCAACAGTTTCGGCCCCGGGACCACCACCTGGATCATTCCCACGGAACTCTACCCCACGGAGCTTCGGGCTAGCGGCCACGGCTTTGCCACGGCCGTCAGCCGTCTGGGGGCTGCCACCAGCGTTTTCCTGCTGCCCACCGTGCAGGAAAAACTGGGTGAGGCGGGCCTGCTCTTTCTGCTGGCGGGGGCAGGAGTGGTGGGAGTCGTAACCACCCTCTGGCTCGGTAACGAAATGGCTCGCGAGAGCCTGCCCGAGAGCCTTGAGCGAAAGGCGGCCTGAGTCCTAGTGCCGGCCGCGGGCTGGCACGAGGTTGGCGATGAATTCGCGGGTACAGCTCGCCCAGTCGTAGACCATGGCGCGCTCGCGACAGGTCTCGCGCGAGAGATCGAGGGCCGCGCGCGCGGCTTTGCCGAGATCCTCATCGAGAATACCGTTGATACCGCTGCGCACCGTGGCCAGCGGGCCCACCACCGGGTAGGCAGCCACGGGCACGCCACAGGCGTTGGCCTCCAGAATCACGAGCCCCAAGGTGTCGGTGCGGCTCGGGAAAACCATGACGTCGGTGGCGGCAAGGTGGCGCGCAAGGTCTTCGCCCTGGCGCATGCCGAGCCAGTGTACCCTGGGATAGCGCGACCGGAGGTCCGCAGCCTGCGGCCCGTCGCCGATGACGACCTTGCTGCCGGGTAGCTCCAGCCTCAGGAAATCCTCGACATTCTTCTCTACGGCTACCCGCCCGAAGTAGGCAAAAATGGGTCGCGGCAAATCCAGGACGGAGCGCCGTTCCGACTCCGATAGGGGACGGAACAGGGAGGTATCCACGCCGCGACTCCACAAGGCGAGGCGGGTGATGCCGCGCGCGCGGATTTCGTCGGCCAGGGCCTGGTTGGATACCAGGGTCTGTACGGCGCCGCCGTGGAACCAGCGCAGAAAGGCATAACTCAGGTCCAGGGGTACGGGCGCACGAGCCGCCAAGTATTCGGGAAAGCGGGTATGGAAAGAGGTGGTGAAATCCCAGCGCCGCCGCTTGCAGTAGAAGCGTGCCGCAAGACCGAGCGGCCCTTCCGTGGCGATATGCACGGCGTCCGGCTGAAATTCGCCCAGCAGGCGTCGGACCAGAGCATAGGGACGTAGGGTCAGGCGGATTTCCTCGTAGGTGGGGCAGGGTACGGTACGCTGGCCGAGACTGTTGACGACCAGCACTTCGTGACCGATCTGCTGCGCTTGTCTTGCCGTCTCACTGAGGGCGCGCACGACGCCATTGATCTGCGGGTGCCAGGCGTCGGTGACCAGCGCGATCTTCATGCCAGGACGTCCTCATCCAGCACCACGCTTTTCGGATCCAGCAACGGCCGCTGGTCGGCAGGCAGACCATCGGGTCCCCAATGGACGAGGTGGAACCGACCATCGAAGTCCTCCACCAGGGCGGTGCAGCTCTCTACCCAGTCACCGTCGTTGAAGTACTGGACCCCGGCAAGATTCTTGATTTCGGCGTGGTGGATGTGACCGCAGACCACGCCATCGAAGCCCGCCTGGTGACAGCGCAAGGCGAGAAACTGCTCGTACTGGCTGATGAACTGCACGGCCTTTTTGATGCGATGCTTGACAAAGGCACTGAGGGACCAGCGACTGCGGATGCCAAGCAGGCGATTGATCCGCTGATGGTAGCGGTTGAGGGCGAGCAGGAGTCCGTAGCCGCGATCCCCCAGGCGGGTCAACCAGACGGCATAACGGGCGCTGACGTCGAACTGATCGCCGTGGGTGACCCAGATACGGCGGCCGTCGGCTGTCTCGTGCACGCAGTCGGTGACGATGCGGATGTCACCGAAATGCAGCCCACCGCCCTCGGCCTCCAGCAGGGAATGGAGAAAACCCAGGATGGGGTCGTGGTTGCCCTGCACATAGACCACCTGAATACCGTTGCGGGCCTGCCGCAGGATTTTTTGGATCACGGTGCTGTGGGCGCTAGGCCAGTACCAGCGGCGCCGCAGTGCCCACAGATCGATGATGTCGCCCACCAGATACAGGTGTGGCGCCCGATAGTGACGCAAAAAATCGAGCAGGGCCTCGGCCTGGCAACCCTTGGTTCCCAGGTGGATGTCGGAGATGAAGATGCTTCTGCAGTTGGCGGTTTCGAGCATGCGTAGGGCATTTCCAGGGTTGCCGACATCGGGGAGCGTTGAAAACCTTGTCCTAACAGATCGCGATTATAAGATGCCTGATGGTGGAAAGTCTCCTCTGCAGTCTGTAGGCGACCAGAATATGCCGTCACATGTCATCATTTTGTCATAAAAGGTTCATAAAGATGTCATATTAGTCGGGTATCCTTACAGCATGAGTCTAAGCTTCGCAACCTGGGCTTGGGCTGCGACTTTGGGAGGATCCCTACCATGCTGTACGCCCTGATTGCCGGAACCTTGCACCACGCTGTCCACCTCGGCGATGCCCTGGCGCTGTTGAGTGCCGTGCGCTGGGACGAGATGGACCCCCTTTATCGTGCCCGTACCCTGCTTTTTGGGCAAGCCCCCGAAATCGATGGGCTGACGCAGCGTCTGCGTCGTTCCGGCGCCTTTCCGCGCCGCGCCACGGACCGGGCGCTCGTAGCTGAGGTGCTGCGCGACTGGCGTCCGCAGCTGCTCATCCTGCTGTCCTGGGAGATCGAGCTGGCGGCGGATCTACGCCAATGGCTGGCAGGGCCTCAGGGCGAGAAGCTGCGGGTTCTGGCCCTTGGCCCGGAGGGCGACGACCAGGCCATGGCCGCCCTGGACGCCGGTGTGCATGCCTATCTCACCTATCCCCTCAGCGAGACCCTGCTGATCGCCCAGGCCAGCGCCTTGCTGCGCGGTGGTCAAGGCTGGGAGGGCACCGCCGTGGAGCTGCCGGGAATACTTCGGATCGATCCCATGGCCCACCGGATCTGGGTGCAGGAGCAGGAACTGCAGCTCAGCCGCCGTATTTTTCGCCTCTTTCATTACCTTGCTCTGCATCCCGGGCAGACTTTCTCGGCCGCAGAGATTGCGCACCACCTGAGCGATGGTCGTAAATTCGTGCAGGAGAACACCATCGCCGCGCAGATCCACCGCCTGCGCAAGGTGCTGGAGGGCGCGGGGGCGGACGTTTGGCTGGAAACGGTCCACGGCTTTGGTTACCGGCTGAATATACCGGCTCCTTGAGGTCTTTTGTCATAAAATTATCATAAAAATGTCACAAAAATGTCATACAAGCTTCATAATACTGTCATATTCCAGTGCTAGGATTTGCTCTCCACAGCGAGGGACCAATCCATGGACTTTTCCTACATCATTCACCTGGCCAACTATTCTGAAGGTGTGCTCTACGTTCTGGCAGCGCTGCTGCTGGTAGAGTTGGCGGTCATGGTCGACCGCTTCTGGTATCTGCGCCGCACCATCGTGCGCGGCGATGCCATTGTCCACGAGGTGGCAAATCAGGGCCGGCTCGACCGCGAACAGTTGCGAGAGCTTGCCGATCGTGCCGGGGATCTGCCGGAGGGCGTGCTCCTGCGCATGGCCGCTGCGCACGCCGGGCAGGTCAAGGGTGAGGCCCTGGCCAGCCGGCTGGAAGAGTCGGTCATCACCTTGGCACCCAATCTCGATCGCCGCCTCTGGCTGTTGGACACTATCATCACCCTGGCGCCGTTGCTGGGCCTCTTCGGCACCATCATCGGCATGTTTCACGCCTTCCACGTGCTGGCCGCGCCCGGACATGCGCCGACGGAGGTCACGGGGGGGGTCGCCGACGCGCTGGTGGCCACGGCCTCTGGACTGTTCATCGCCATCCTCGGTCTGCTGGCTTTCAACGGCTTCAATAACCAGGTGCGACAGATCCTGCTGCAATTGGATTCGGTCAAGACCATGCTCATCAACCGCATGGATGGCCAGCCCATGTTGAATCCCGAGGGCGACCAGAACATCGAAACCGCCGAGCTGCCGCGAATGGCGAGGGTCGGCTGATGGAGCGGCGTTATTTCGAACAACGCAAGGGGCGGGTGGAGATCATCCCGATGATCGACATCATGCTATTTTTGCTGGTGTTTTTCATCATGATCACCCTGCAGATGATCCCCGATCAGGGTCTCAACCTGCAGCTGCCTCAGTCCAGTCAGGCCAAGCAGCTGCCGCGACCGCACTACACCATCAACATCGAAAAGGATGGCAGCGTCGAAGTGAAAGGCAAACACTATGACCTGGCCGGACTGCAGAATATGTTGGCGCGTGACGGCGATCCGGCCAAGACCGAGATCACCATCGCCGCCGACAAGGCCGTGCCTTTCCAGAACTTCATCCACGTCATGGATGCCTGTCAGAAGGCCGGTGTCAGCAACATCGGTATCGCCGCCAAACCCAGCGCTTGATTCGCTTTAAAAACTAACCGCTACAAGGAGAACGATCGTGTATACCCATGCGTCCAACACGCATCCTGACGCCCATGCTGGGCAGCAGGGTGCCGGAATCCTGTTACCTTCGCCGCTTGTCCTTGCCGTGATCGGCGCCCTGTTCGCTCCCGGTGCTCTTGCCGCGGACGCGGCTGGCCCCGCGGCGCCAACGCAGTCTGCGGCGGTCTCGGTGGGCGAGGTCAGTGCTGCGGCAGCGGCAGAGTCCTATCTGGGCAGCGCGCAGGCGCAGTCCCTGACGCAGAAGCATAATTTCAATTCCGGTCAGTCCATCAAGGTCCTGGGCAAGGAACAGATGGCGGCAGCGGGTCCTCTGGGTGGCAGTGCCCAGGCTCTGTCCTACGCCCCGGGTGTGGGCGTCTCCGGCTACGGCTCCACGGGTGCGACCAAGACATCCATCAGTATCAATGGCATCAAGCAGGGCTGGGGCGGCTTTTCCGGCGGCCAGATCGACGACGGCAGCCTGTCCGTGGTATTCGACGGCGTGCCCATGGTGGATCCGGGCACGGGGCTCTGGCAGTCGCCCCAGGTGCCACAGACGGGCATCCTGCAGGGTATCCGGTTGACCTACGGTCCGGGTAACCCCGAAGATCGTTGGTATAACAATATCGGCGGACAGATCGATTTCGTCCCTCTACAGCCGACGGCCAAGCCCGGCGGCGATATCAAGTTGACCTACGGCAGCTACAATTCCAAGGATATCGTCTTCAATATCCGCACCGGCAGTATCGATGGTTGGTCTACCATCATTGCCGGTGGTGCCGGGTCCTCCAACAGCTACCGCCAGAGTCCCGATGGTTTCAACAATCCCAGCTACAGCTACGCTTGGTTCTTGAAAACGCGCAAGACCTTCAGTAACGGCGATTTTTCCGTCGGCGCCTACCTGGCCAAGGGCTCCGGATATAGACCCGTGCCCATTCCGGTGAATCCCATCAATGGTGTGACCTTTACCGGTGCGACGGGATCCCCCCTCTACAGTCAGGCGACCTCCGGCTTCTACTCCTCGCTTCCAAGGAACATCTGGTACAAGCAGGATAGTAACAGCACTTGGCTGATCTACAGCAAGCTCAATATCGCACTGGATCAGACTTGGGGACTACACAATATGGTGTGGTACCGTTACGGTCATCGTTTGCATTTCCACTACAACAACTACGGTCTCGGTAACCCATCCAATCTGTACGAGTACAACAACCCACACGATTCTGTTTATGGCGATAAGCTGTGGCTCAGCGCCAAACTGCCCTATAACGATGTAAGCTTTGGCGGCTACTTCCTGAACAGCCGTTACAATACCCGCAACGCCTTCTACAATCCGGCGGATGGTGGCACGCGCTTCGTTCCCAATGCGCATTACCGCAGCGACTACTTCGACCAGACCTTCCTGGCCGCGTTCCTGCAGGATCGTATCAGTCCGATGAGCAATCTGCACATCACTCCAGGCGTGCGTTTCATCAATCTGCAGACCCATTACACGCCGGCGGGGCAGACGGATTTTGCCCAGGCCTATGCCCTCTATCCCAATAACGATCAGGGAAAGCTGCCCGCAGCCAATACCAGCTTCACCAAGGTCGAGCCTTCGGTCGATTTCAATTGGCAGCCGCTGCACTGGCTGGCAGTCTTTGCCAGCTACTCGCAGGCCTACAAGGAGCCGCAGTTCGGTGGCGGTGGTGGCCTCTTCCAGAAGAAGGCGCCCCTCTACAACCTGGAAAAGGGCGCCGACTACAACGCCGGTGTCAAGGTACACTTCCAGAATGCCCCCTATCTGCATAACTTTCTGGCCTCGGCGAGCTTTTATCACCTGCATTACACCAACCAGTATATCCCCCTGTACAATGCCAACGGCAGCTACATCGGCGATGCCAACGGTGACTCAATCTATCAGGGTGTAAATATTGCTATCGAAGACGATATCCTCTACAACCTGCACGTCTTCGCCAACGCCAACTTTGAAAAGGCGACCTTCGATCACTATGTCACCGGCGGTGTCAGTTACGACGGCCTGCCGGTCTCCAACGTGCCGAACAAGACCTTCAATATCGGCGCCAGCTACCGCTACTATCTAGCAGGTATATTGTTGAAGCCGAGCCTGTGGTATCAGTACGTCGGCGCCCAGTCCTTGTTCGACAACAACGCGGGTGCTCCCAGTACGACCAAGATGCCGGGCTATGGCACGCTGAATCTGGGTCTGCACGGAACGGTGCCGATGCAGGGCCGCGTACCGATGCTGAAGACCGTCGATTTCAGCGTCAATATCCTCAATATAGCCAATAACCACTATAACGAGTTCGAGTATATCACCGGTGGTGGTCTTCTGGGTGGCGATTCGGCGGGTCAGGTGCTGGCTCTGCCCGGTGCTCCCTTGACCGTATACGGCAGTATTTCCGCACATTTCTGATAGTCCCGGGCGTGGCATCTGCGGATGCCATCGCCTGCCTTTGGGATTTTTGCGAAAGATTCCAAAGGCAGGCTGGGCCATGACGGAGGTAAGCAGTCCATGAGTGTCACGATCAGCAGCCCGGGAATGCCGCGGCGCGGGCCCAAAACCCAGGGATATTTTGGTCGGGGTTTGATCGTCGCCGCGCTGTTGGAAGCAGGCTTGATCTTTGCCCTGGTCTGGGTGAGCAACCAGAAGTCGCCACCGCCACCGCCCAAACCCAAGCGCATCGCCATCCACATGGTGCAGCCGGCGCCGCCGAAACCGAAACCGAAACCGGTTCCGCCCAAGCCCGTGGTGCAGCCAAAACCCAAGCCGGTGCCGAAACCCTTGCCAAAACCCGCACCACAGCCCAAGCCCCAGCCGGTAATACACCACGTCCCAAAACCGACTCCCAAACCGCTGGTGGCCAAGACACCCGCGCCCACGGCTCCGGTAGTACCGCCCAGCCCGCCGGTGACGGCGCCACCTCCACCGCCGCCGCCACCCGCCCCGAGCCTTTCGGCGCAGAGAACGGCCATGGCCGAGTACGCATCTCTGGTGCGGGCGCGGGTGCAGGCGGATACGCGGGTGCCGGAAGCCGTCCGCCTCATGCATCTGCGGGGCACGGCGGTCATTTCCTTTGAGCTCACTCCGTCTGGACGTCTGGTATCGGCCCGAATCGCGCAATCCAGCGGCATCAGCGCCATCGACAAGGCGGCTCTGGCGGCGGTGGAGAACACCAGTTATCCCCCCTTCACCAAGGACATGCCCAAGCACACCACGCGCTTTGATGTCGAGGTGCACCTCTCGGCAGAGAGTGGCGGCTGACACACCCGTTTTGGAAGGACTATCGTGCGTAAACTTATCTGGATCCTCATTCCCCTGCTCGTCATCGTGGCCGTGTGGAGTTTCTGGCCGCGGCAGAAGGGGGGGCTCGTCTTCTATAGTGCCGTCAGCTACGGACCCATGCTGGCCCAGGCCTTTACCCGGGAGTCGGGCATTCCGGTCCGGGTGGTGGAAATGTCGACGGGCGCCCTGCTGGCCAGGGTCTCGGCGCAGGGCAACAACCCGCAGTGGGATGTGGCCTGGTTTGATGGAGCTTCGGCGGCGGCCGGTCTCGACCGCGCCCATCTCGTGAGCACGGGGATCGTACCTAAGGACATCCCCTGGACCACTCTGGGGAAATCCTTGATTCCCGCAGATGGTGCCTGGATTCCCACGGGTTATACTCTCGCCGGGGTCTTTCTGCATCCGGCCAAGAGCGCCGCACCGACGACCTGGGACGACCTGTTACAGGCGCGCTGGCGTGGGCATTTTGCCATGAACAACCCAGCCATTTCCGGCCCGACCTATCCGCAGGTGGCAGGGTGGCTGGAGAGCCACGGTGGCTGGCCGGCGGGGCAGTCTTTCCTGTTTGCCTTGAAGGGCAATGGCATGCAGGTCTTTCCCAAGAACAGCAACACCATCCATGCCTTGACCCAGGGGAATATCGACCTGGCCATCGTCCAGTCATCGGCGGCTTATGCCCTGGCGGCGGAGCAGCCCGGTCATTGGGCTGTGAGCATCCCAAAGCCGGCGGTGCTCTTGCCGCGCGTGATGGTGTTTGCTAATCACCTGAATCCCAAGCGGGAGCGTGAGGCCACGGAGTTTGCCCAGTTCATGCTGAGTCCAAAGGCTCAGGAGCTCGCCATGCGCCAGGGAGCGCCGGACGGTTTCTACTGGCCCATCACCCGGAATGCTCCGGCGGCGGACCCGGGGATGGCCGACACCCATGCCTTGCCCTTGATCAACCTGGATCCAACACTCTGGGGTGAGCGCGAGAGCGCCATCAATGCCTGGTTCAGCAGTCATATTCTCGGTCAGTGAGGGGTATCGTGCGCGGTTTTCGAGGCGTCCTGCGAACTCTTCCGGTGTGGCTGATCATCCTGATCTTTTTCGTCTATCCCTTGGGTCGCTTTCTGCTGTTGCCCTGGTTCCCGGATTGGGCGCCCCAGAGCATCGGGGCGACTTCCTGGCCCAGTGATACCTGGGCGGCCCTGCGGAACTCCCTGCTGCTTGCCACGGCGGCGGCGATTATCGCGGCCTTGTTGGGGACCCTCTGGGCCTGGGCCATGGAGCGTCGGAGCAGCGTCTGGCATCCTTGGTCGGAGGCGATTCTCTGGCTGATCTTTCTCATGCCCAGCTATCTTTTGAGCACGGGCTGGGAGATTCTCTTCGCCGCCCCGGCCCTTCGCCACGGCCTCCTGCATGAGTGGTTCTACAGCCCTTTGGGTATCGTTGCCCTGCTGGCTGCCAAGGCGCTGCCCTTTGCCGTATTCGTGGTACGTCCACTGTGGGCTGCCCTGGGGCATGAACTGACGGAAGCGATGCGCATCTTTGCGGTACGTCCGGGGCGGGCGCTCTGGATTTTTCTGCGCCTGGCCATTCCCGTTGCCTCGGCGGCCCTGGTAGTATCCTTCATCGAGAGCGTGCAGGAATTTGGCATTCCCGCGACCCTGGGAGCCCACTTGCACCTGCCGATCCTGACCTATTCCATCTACTCGGCCTTGAGTACCTCGCCCCTGAATTTCGTGGGCGCGTCGCGTCTGGCCTTGCTGCTGGTGGTTCTGGCGCTTTCCGGAGCCTTGTTGCAGATCGTCTTGCAGAAGCGATTCGGCGCGGTGCTGGTGCATGGGCAGGTACGGCATCGGCTGCCATCGCGACCTCGGCGATCCGAAGCGGCCATGATCGCCGCTCTCAATCTGTCGGTGGGCCTGCTCGTTTTGTTCCTTCCTATGCTGGCCGTGGTCGGCTCCGCCTTTCGTGGTGGCTGGGCAGCATTGCGCACCGCCGACTGGAGTCCGGTCCTGCACTCCCTGGGGTTTTCGCTGATGGCGGCGTCTCTGGCGATCCTGCTCGCCTGGCTCTTTGCCCGCAGCCTGGTCTCCGGGGGGGTCGGTGGCCGGGCGATGGATGTTTTTTCCATGGGCAACATGGCCGTTCCCGGACTGGTACTGGGGGCTGCCTATATCATGGCTTTCAATGTGCCGGGCTTTTCGCTGTATGGTGGTAGTCTCCTGCTGATCCTTGCCTACACCGCCGCCACGGCACCAATGCTCACCCGTCTCCTGCAGGCGCCCATGGCGCAGCTGGATCGCTCTTTGGGGGATGCGGCTCGGATCCACGGGGTATCGGCATGGGTTCGCTGGCTGGATATCGACGCGGCTCTGCTGTCGCGACCGCTGGTGCGCGGCTGGCTCCTGGCTTTTGGCACCGTGATGTTTGAACTGCCCGTATCGGAGCTGCTGTATCCGGCGGGTAAGACCCCCCTGGGCGTTGCCGTTCTGGCCCTGAACAACGGCGAGCATTATGCGGCGGCGGCGCGCCTTGCCCTCGGCGGCCTCGCCAGCGTGGCGCTGGTGACTGTGGCGGTGCTGGTGCTATTGCGCCTGGCACTGCCGGACTATCGTGTGCTTGTGGCAGAATAGGAGCGAGACCATATGGCGACGGCAAGGGAAAGGATGCCTGCGGTGAGCACCGCGCAAGAGATGGGAGCCAGCGAGGCCGCGTCGCTTCTGGAAGTGGAAGGGCTGCACCTGCGTCTGGGCAAAAAGGCGGTGCTGCGTGGCATCGACCTGAACCTGCGCAAGGGTGAAGTCGTGCTCATCATCGGTCCGTCAGGGTCTGGCAAGAGCAGCCTTTTACGCGCCATCGCCGGTCTGGAGCCGCTCGAGAGAGGAAGTATCCGCCTGTGTGGGAAGGTTTTGGACGACGGTCGAGGTACCGCTTTGGATCCGGAACAGCGGCGGATGGCCATGGTTTTCCAGGATCACGCGCTCTGGCCACACCTGTCGGTGCAGGAAAATGTGGGGCTGGTGATTCCCGGTCGCGACGGTCGCGACAAGGCCCTGGCGCTTCTGGAGCGCATGGGTATCGCCCACCTGGCGAAACGTCGTCCCCACGAGATTTCCGGGGGGCAGCGGCAGCGGGTGGGTCTGGCGCGAGCACTGGCCGTCGCGCCGAGTCTGATGCTCATGGACGAGCCGCTGTCCAGTCTCGATGTGGAGCTGCGCGAACAGTTGCGCCTGGAGATCCGCCGCTGCTTGCGTGCGCTGGATATCGGTGCCCTGATCGTCAGCCACGATCCCGACGATCTCTGGCGTCTTGCGGATCGGGTCGTGGTTTTGGCGGATGGCCACATCGTGCAGGATGGTCCGCCCCAGGCCCTCTACGATCGCCCTCGGTTGCCCTGGATTGCCCGTTTTACCGGTGCGCAGGGTCCGTTCCCGGCGCAATGTAAGGATGGTGCGCTCACTGTTGCCGGGCAGCGACTGGCGCTGGCGGGCTCTGTGGGCGAGGCAGGTCCCGGAATGCTCTTCATCCGACCCGAAAGCGTACAGATCCGGACGGAGGAGCAGCAGGGGCTTGTCGGCGTGCTGCGCCATTGTGCCTTCGAACGCGGTCACTATCGCAGCTACTGGGAGCTTCCGGGTTTGTCCGAGTCTCTGGTGGCTACCTCCTCCGTGGCGCCGCCGCCGCGCGCCCGGCTCTGGATCGATCCGAGCCAGCTTTTCTTCTTTCCACAGTCTCCACAGGAGTGAACATGTCGCCCTGGCAAATCGTTACCGCCACCGGTCTTGCGGCCATCGTCGAATGGGTCGAGGCCTTCACCATCGTCCTCGCTGTCGCCCTCACCATCGGCTGGCCGCGGGCCTTGGGGGCAAGTCTCGCCGCTATCGTGACCTTGGTGGTCATGACGGCCGTAGGGGGAAGCCTGCTCCTGGCGGGTATCGATATCCAGTGGCTGCAGGCAATAGTGGGGATATTCCTGCTCTTTTTCGGCAGTCGCTGGTTGGCCAAGGCCATTGCCCGTGCCGCCGGACGGGTGCCTCTGCACGATGAGGAAAAGGCCTTTGCCAAGACCCAGAACCTGCTCCGCGGCGATGTCTCGGCGGCCTGGCTCGTGGCCTACAAGGGCGTGCTTTTGGAGGGGCTGGAAGTTTGGCTGATCGTCATCGCTCTGGGTGCCCAGACCCACACCATCGATCTGGCCGCTGCTGCCGCCGCCGGTGCCCTGGTGTTGGTGGCCTTGGCTGGAGCTATCATCCACCGACCGTTGCGGCGGGTTCCCGAAAACAGCATGAAATTTTTTGTCGGTGCCATGATTACGGCCTTCGGCAGTTATTGGAGCCTGCACGCCCTGGGTCTGCAGTGGCCGGGAGAGGATGCCGCGATCTTGGCTCTGGTGGCATTCTATCTCCTGACGGGGATCGTCGCGGTCCTGATGCTGCGGACCGACAAGGTGCGAGGGGTAGCGGCATGAAGGCACTGTGGAAGACCCTGTTCGGTGACCGTTATACCGTGGCCGTGGTGCTGCTGGCTCTGGCCCTGAACTACGCGCTCTTGCGCAGCCCCTGGGCGTATGTGGTGACCTACAGCTTTCCTGCCCTGCTCATGGCAGGCATCGTCTGGATGGCCTGGCGACAAGGAGATTGATGTGCAGCAGAAAAAGGAGGGGAGCGTGATGTGGTGGATGATCTGGCTGCTGGTAGGGCTGCTTGGTGGGTTGGAGCCGGCGACGGCCTGGGCCGAGGGCCCCGTTCCGCCCGCGACGGAGATGCGATTTCAGCACTACACCTTTGCCATGTTGTGGCAGCCAGGGGTGTGCAAGACCTGGACCGATGTGGGCGCGAGCTGCAGTAACATTGGCCCACGCTCGCGCGCCAGTCAGGAGTGGAGCCTGCACGGTCTCTGGGCCAGCCGTCCCGAGGTGCTGGTCCGTCAGCAGGTACCGGACGAGACTTGGTGGCGCTATGGCTGCAACTGGTTCGAGCCGGGCCACCCACCGCTCCCGCACGATTCCTGCAGCGCCCTGCCGGCCCTGAAGCTATCACCGGCCGTCGAGCAGCGTTTGCATGCGCACATGCCCATGGCGAGTAACTGTCTGGACCGGCATGAATTCTACAAGCACGAGGTGTGCTTCGGCTCCAGTCCCGATGCCTACTTCAGCCAGGCTCTGCGCCTTCTGGACAGGGTCAATGCCAGTAGCTTCACGGCCTTCGTCCGCGATCATCGCGGTGAGTGGGTGCGTCGCGATGCCTTGCTGCGGGCCTTCGCCGATGCTTTTCACGGCCACAGCGATGCGCTGGAGCTGCGCTGCGAACAGCCCGATGGTAAGCGCGGTGGGTCTCGGAGCGAGGGTACCGTATTGACGGAGGCCTGGATCACCTTGCGCGCGGACAAGGTCGCCGACTTTCCTGCGGGCGACAGCTTGATGGCGGGGCGCAAGGGGAACTGCGCGCGCCTCATCCACATCCTGCCCTGAGCGAAGGCTAGCATATGGCTCAGGCAAAAATGGACCGCCGCCACTTTCTGAAGAGTCTGGCCGCGGTAAGTATCGCGGCAGGGCTTGCCCCGGGCCTGGTGGGCCGTAGCCGGGCGGCAGGCCGGGAGGCTGCGGCTCTACGGGAGAAGATCGACCATGTCGTCGTCATTTTTCAGGAGAATCGCAGTTTCGACCACTACTTCGGTACTTTTCAGGCCGCTACCGGGCAGGGGATCCTCAATCTGCTTGACGACGATGGTCGGATAGCCCGGCATTTTGACGGGCTGCAGAAAAACCCGGCGGGAATTCCCTATCCCGACTTGCCACTGCCGCCGGAGATCCCGGCCTTTGCCAATGTGCAACTTCCCAACAGGCCCTTCCACCTGGGTCCTTTCATGCCGGCGGACAGTCGCCTGCATTGGGACCCCAAGCACCGTTTCTATCGTATGTTGGCACAGATGCACGACGGTGGCATGGATCGTTTCGTTGCCCTGGCAGGGAGTGGCACCATGCACCTGCGGCGCCAGGATTTTTGGCAAATGGACGCCGAGGAAATAGTCTTCGATCTGGCCCGGCCCAGTGGTCCCGTCCTCGGCTACTACGACGCGGGGGATCTGCCTTTCTATCATCGCGTGGCCCATTCCTACACGCTCTTCGACCACTGTTTTCAGGCCATGAGCGGGGGCAGTACGGGCAATGCTCTCTACCTCGTGGCGGCTCGCTCCTGCGTTCACCCCAAGGTGGCGCCGGAGCACTGCGCGCCTTTCGATCCGCGGGAGAGCGGCAAAGCTCTCGTGTTTTTCGATCTTCCCTACGATCACCGTCGGGTACTCATCAATGACCTGCCGCCCATCCAGGGACCAACGGATGCGGGACGTGCGGCCAGCCTGAAGATATCACCGCCTCCGGCGGCTCAGGATTATGCCAATATCGGCGACCTGTTGAGCGGAGCCGGCCTCGATTGGGCCTGGTACAACGAGAACTGGCATCTCGTCAAAAACTGGGCTCTGAAGAATGCCTTTGGTCCCGGTGATGGATCTGCCATCATCGACAGCAGCAGCATCTATGTCGCGCATCACAATCCTTTCCAGTACTACCCGCGTTGGCCAGACTACGTGCGTGCCGGGCACATGCGCGACAGTCAGGACTTCCTGGAAGATGCTCGGCGAGGTCATCTTCCCGCCGTCTCCTTCCTCAAGGCCAGCGCCGCTCACGACGAGCACCCCGCAGACTGCGCCCCAGCCCAAGGAATGGCCTGGGTGGAGCAGCTGGTGCGTGCGGTGGCCGACGGTCCCGCCTGGGAGAGGACCGCCATCTTCATCACTTACGACGAGGGTGGCGGCTTCTGGGATTCGCTGCCGCCACCATCGGTGGATGCGTATGGCTTCGGCACCCGCGTGCCGCTGATCCTTGTCAGCCCCTGGGCGCGGCGCGGCTTTGTGGACCACCATCCAAGCTCCACAGCGAGTATCCTGCGCTTTATCGAGCAGCGTTTTGGCTTGCCTGAGCTGAATGCGCGTGACGGTGCTGCTTACGATCTGCTGGATGCCTTTGACTGGACGCAGAAACCGCAGCCTTTTTCCATCTAGAGTCGCAGGGGTTGGCGGTGTCATGGCCCTTGCACCCGGGCTGATCCTGGTCTACCGACGGCCACTGACCACTGTGGCGTGATGCGGGGCAGGGGGGGACGAGCCCGCGTCGACGGTGCTAGACTTCGACGATTCGCTCGTTGTTGCTGAAGGAATGTGGGTGGCCGTGCCGTTGGGGGACGTTTTTGCCAAGATCTGCGCCTGCGACTACCTGCCGACAGGCGCCGCGTGGTGCTGGCTGCTGCTGGGGATCTGGGCGGCACGGTGAAGACTCAGGGTCGGCTGGTAGTGGCTGCGCTGGGTCTGTTGCTGGCCGGTTGCGCGGCGCTGCCGCAGCACCTTCCAAAAAATCGCGACGCCGGGGCCGTGCCGGACCTGAAGCGGCCGGTGGATATGGTAAGCATCCCCTGGCCCCAGCTACGCTGGTGGCGGGAGCTGCGGCAGCCGGCCCTGGATACCTTGGTGGAACGGGCCTTGGAACACAATCCGGATCTCCAGGAGGCCGATGCCCGGGTGCTTCTGGCCCAGGCGCAGGTAGCGGCGGCCCACTCGCGTCTGCTGCCCCATTTCGATGTCGGCCTGTCCTTCACCCAACAGTACTTCTCAGACCAGGGTCTGCACCTCAGCGCCAATGGCACCAGCAACTTCTACACCGAACTCAATCCCATCGAGGCCCGTTACCACCTGGATCTGTGGGGGCAGGATGCCGATCTCGTGCGGGCAGCGCGAGGGCGTCTGGCCATGGCGCGGGCGGAGGCTGCCCAGACACGCCTGCTCCTGAGTACGGCCACGGCCCTGCACTATTTGGCCTTGCAGGGGGATGAGCGGGTCCTGCACCAGGAAAGACAACTACGGCACTGGCAGAAAACGGCCTTACAGGTGGCGGAGCTGGCCTATGCCAGCGGTCTTGAGGATCGCAGCGCGGTAGACCTGGCAAAGGTGGCCCTGCAGCAATCGTCTCGACGCTGCGATGCTCTCGTGGCGGTCATCGCTGCCGAGAGGCATGCTCTGGCCGCCTTGACAGGGCAGGGGCCCGACGCGTCCGTCCCGGTGGACACCGCAGACTCCGGCCAGGCCAGGCCAAGCGTCGGGTTGCCGGCGCAGCTGCCCATGGAACTTCTGGGCCGACGGCCCGATATCGTGGCGGCGCGCTGGGCCGTGCGTGCCGCTGCCGCCCAGGTGGGTGCGGCGCGTGCCGCCTTTTATCCCGACATCAACCTGCGGCTCTTGGCCGGGTGGAACAGCATTCGTCTTGGTGATCTTTTCAACCCCGGTAATTTTGCTCACGCCGTGGGTCCCGCCATCACCCTGCCGATCTTTGAGGGAGGTGCACTGCGCGCTCAGCTCCGGGCACAGAATGCTGTCTTTCTGGCCGCGCAGGACCACTATCGCGAGACGATCCTGACCGCGCTGCAGCAGGTGGCCGACGTGCTCAGCGACGCCCGGCGCCTGGAGCGCGACGCCAAGGCCCTGCAGACCCAGCAGCGGTCGCAGGATCGGCAATGGCAGCTGCAGCGGACGGCCTGGCGCAGCGGTCTGACATCCCGTCTGCCCAGTATCGAGGCACGCATCCAGCTGCAGGGTACCTTGGAAGCGGAAACGGTCAACAGGATCCAGCGCCTGCAGAACTGGGTACTGCTGGAATCGGCTCTGGGTGGGGGCTATGACGCCACCCTCGGGAAGAAGACAAAGGACCACGATGGCTGACGCAGACCAAAAAGCACATCCACCGCACCCCTATCGGAACTTTTTTATCTTTGCCGCAGTGTTGCTGCTGCTCGCCGCAGCCTGGGGGATCTGGTGGATTCTGGTTGGAAGCCAGCGCGTGCGTACCAACGATGCCTACGTGCAAGGCAACATCGTCCCCGTGCAGGCGCAGACCGAGGGCACCATTCGTCGTGTCTATGTCGAGGACACCGAGTACGTCCACGCGGGAGCGCTTCTCGCCAGCGTTCAAGGGGATCGCAGCTATCTGGCCCTGAAGGCGAGTGAGGCGGCTCTGGGCCGCACGGTGCGCGAGTTGCGGCGGGAATTTGCCCAGGTGCAACGCCTGCGCCACACCCTCGCCGCGCAGACCGCGGAATATGCCAAACTTGCCGACAATCTGGCCCGCTACCGCAGAGCGCAGGCAAGTGGGGCTGTGGCCGCCATCCAGATCACCGACACCCAGGCGGATATGCAGGTACTGCGTGCGCAGATGGGGGCGACGCGTGCGCAGCTGGCCGCCGCCCTGGCGCTGGTGGGGAATACGACCCTGGACGACAATCCGCTGGTGCGTGCCGCGGTGGCGCAACTGGAGCGTGCCTATGTCGCCTGGGCGCGTCGGGATCTGCGTGCCCCCGTCAGCGGCTATGTGGCGGAGCGCCATGCCTATCCGGGTCTGCGCATTCATCCCGGTCAGCCGCTCTTCAGTGTCGTGCCCTTGCAGACGCTCTGGGTGGTAGCGAACGTCAAGGAGACGGAAATGGCAGGGGTCCAGCCGGGCGATCCGGTCCGCCTGACCAGCTACTATTACGGGGATTCGGTGGTCTACCACGGATTCGTGGAAGGGCTGGTGCCGGGCGCCGGCAGCGCCTTTTCCATTTTGCCGCCGGAGAATGCCACGGGAAACTACATCCATATCGTCGAGCGGGTTCCGGTGCGGATATCCCTGCCGCCCAAGGCCCTGGCGCGCCACCCGCTGCGTCCGGGCCTGTCGATGGTGGCGCGCATAGACACTGGCGGTCAGCGGCGACACAGCGTGCTCCTGCCTCTTACCAAGACGCCCGTCCACGGTTACGAGACCCGCATCTACGGACACGAGTTACAGGAGGCGAAAAAGCTGGCACGGACGATCATCGCGCAGAACTCGGGCTGAGGGTTACACCGCGCCGCCGCTTTGCCCCATGGAAAGCGTTATGCGGCGCTCTGTCCTATCCTGAAGTATGTCGAGGCGGTCGGCATCGATTGCAAAGGTCGATAGTGGAGGAGGTCCCATGCGAGAAGAAATCCCCGATTGGCGTTATCTGCTCATCGGTGCAGGGCCGGCTGCAGCGGCGGCGGCGGTGGCCATTCGCGCATGCGACCGCGAAGGAAGCCTGCTGATGCTGGGCGCAGAGGCCGAGGGGCCCTATCAGCGGCCACCGCTGTCCAAGGGCCTGTGGCTGGGCAAAGACCACCTGGATGATCTCCCCCTGAAGTCCCCCGCCGAGTGGGAGGCTCTAGCGGTGCAGCGACATCTCGGCGATCCCGTCCGCCAGCTGGATGCCAGCGCCCGTAAGGTCACCACAGCCGCGGGCAAGACCTACACCTACCATCGCCTGCTGCTGGCTACGGGTGGGCGCGCACGTCGCCCCCGAGATCTGCCCCCCGAGCTGGCGACGCGCGTCTTCACGCTGCGCAGCCTCGACGACTATGAGGGTTTGCGGGCGGCTCTGCATCCGGGTCTGGAAGTCCTTGTCGTCGGTGGTGGTTTTCTCGGTGCCGAAATGGCGGCGGCCCTGTCCCAGCAGAAGGGGCTGAGCGTCCACTACGCCGTCGCCGGTGCTGCCCCTCTGGCCCACATCCTGCCGCCAGTACTGCAGAAGGAAATCGGTGCCCGCTACGAAAAGGCGGGTGTGGTGCTCCATCCGCAGCATCGCTTGGCGGATCTTTCCTTGGAACAGGACCGGCTCGCGGCACGCTTTGATGGCGTCGGAGCACTGGCCTGCGATCTGCTGATCTACGCGA
>ERZ1669250.160-NODE-160-length-35702-cov-4.643953_pt1 | contig 35702 bp, 34 predicted proteins | sample MGYA00579295_ERZ1669250 | MGnify/ENA primary metagenome ERZ1669250 (study PRJEB41166, sample SAMN08046056) | hot springs metagenome | biome: hot spring; feature: acid hot spring; material: thermophilic sediment; isolation source: thermophilic sediment from acid...
ATGCCTAGAAGACATCTTAGGCGTTATCAAGCACCTGAATGGTGGCCAGTATCAATCAAGGAAGCCACTTGGGTTGTTAGACCAAGCCCTGGACCGCACCCGCTATTCAAGTCATTACCGCTGGCCATATTGGTTAGGGACGTACTCAGGTATACCAAGACCCTTAGAGAAGCGAGGTACGTAATTGGTAAGGGATTAATTAAGGTGGATGGCGAGGTAAGGAGGAACTATAAGTACCCAGTGGGTTTAATGGATGTTGTAGAGATAATACCGACGAATGAAGCCTATAGGATTGTACCGCACCCAATTAAGTTCCTGTGGCCAGTGCCAATAAACAAGGAAGAGGCAAGGTATAAGCTCTGTAGGATTGAGGACAAGACAATGGTTAATGGCGGACAAATACAGCTTAATCTACATGATGGTAAGAACATACAGCTAACCCGTGAGGAAGGCAGTAAGTACAGTACACTTGACTCAGTGTTAATAGATCTTACGGAGAATAAGATAGTGGACTACATAAAGCTGGAGCTAGGCGTACTTGGCCTAGTTGTTGATGGTAGGAACGTCGGTTACCATGGAAAAATAACCGAGATAATACAGACATACAGAAGGAGAGACTCAACGGTAAAAATAATTACTAACGATGGCAAGGAGGTAAGGACGATCATTAACTACCTATTTGCGATAGGTAAGGAAAAGCCCTTGGTAACAATTACGGCACAACCACAAGAAGTACCTCAAGCTCAATAAAAGAGGTTCATTGAATAAGCTTAATGCTAACATTACTGTCACTCTTCCTTATTACCCTATTATTAATACACTTACCATCCCAACTTTATCCTTTTTATCTCATCATCTCTCTTTATAACCATAATTGGGTTAAAACCGTAAATCCTAATTTCTCCGGTGCGACCATGTGATGTACCAAATAAACCACACCATCACCATCAGCGAACTCAAGTATCAAATAATAAACAACTCCTCCGCCATAACCTGAAAGTCCTCATTATTTCGCTTAAAAGAGACATCAACAAGTAATGAGGCAATTGAACATGCATAACGTACCGGCCATTTACATTGATTCAAGGGTGCATCAAACATCTGCCCAAGGTGTGAAGTAAACTAAAGTACGTGCATAGGCTGGCTTACTGCCCAAACCGCGAATTCACAACCGATAGGGATATCATTGGGACAATGAATATTTTCCTTAAGGATCTTCAAGCGCATATGTATTTCTCCAGATCAGTCCCAAATGCCTTCCTGTTGAACTATGAAACCCAAAGGAGGAGAAACTTATTGATGCCACCAACTACCGACCAGACCCAAACCTTTGTGGAATAGTCCTCAAAAGCAAATTAATAAATCATTATCTTTAGGCTTTAAATTGCGATGTTGTTAGACCATAATTACTGAGTAATACTAATTTGTGCTGTTTTAGGTTTTTTACGTGTCTGTGAGTGTTAGGTTTAGGGTTTGGGTTGAGGTTGGTGGTAGGCATGTTATTGGTCCTGGTGGTTATGAGATTCTTAAGGCTGTTGATGAGGTTGGTTCGATTAGTGGTGCCGCCCGTAAGTTGGGCATGTCGTATCGTTTCATTTGGAATTACATTGATAGGATGGAGAAGACACTGGGCATTAAACTGGTTGATGCATGGAAGGGAGGTAGAGGAAGGGGTGGAGCAAAACTAACACCAGAAGGACAAGCCCTACTACAGTACTACGAAGAAATACTCAAGGAAATGAACGAAATAGCAAACAAATGGACACAACAACTAACACAAAAACTCAAGGAATTAACAAACAATAATTAAGAATAAAAATAACATAAACTAGGTATTCTTATATTTCTAATCCATTGAATGATGGTAATGGACGCAATCGATTAATTAATATTGTCGAAAGCTCTGGATCCCTTGGGCACTTAAGTATTGACCTAACCTTTAGATCACACAGCACCAGGCCTATTACGGATAGCAATCAAAGTGCGTCTTTAACAACGAGATTTTGTCAATAGAACCATATGGATTTTTACCGAGTGAAAACTATACGGCTCTGAAGGGAATAATATTTCATTTGCTTTGCAAAACAATGATTTTTGCAATAATAAATATTTAATAATAAAATAATTTTATAAGTTTCGTTCATATGACAAATAGGAGTAAAGTTTCAAGATGCGTTGAATTGCTCAGGTCAGAGCCTTTAATGAGTATGAATAGCGCTATAGGAAGTTCATGCGTTGAAATACCAATACCATCAAGAGACCTTGGTTCCCACTTCTTAGATACTGGACTTATGGGTAAGGCTATGGAAAGCATTGGATCTTTTTTCAACGGTAAAGCAAAGGTTGTTTTTTCGGGATCCACAGGAAGCATAAGGTGTGTGTTAACGACTTATGTTTTATACTCTAAACCATTTAGAAATACGCAGGTTATTGTTATTCCTCCATTTCATAAGTCAATAGCAGATTCCATATTTTTAATGCTTTATAACAGGGAAAATGTTGATGTTAAGTATATTAAACCAAACAATGATGACTACTTGTTAGATTATGACATTTTAATTCAACCAGAAGTTTCTAGAATAAAGCAGTGCATTACTGGTAATAATTACGATAATGCCCTCACCATAATTACATCACCTACCTATGGAGGTGTTTACGTAAATAATGATTACGTAAGCACAATTAAGGATTTAACTGGTAGCAATGCCTTTATTTTTATTGATAATGCATGGGGCCTTGGAAAGCCAAATATCGAAATCTTCGATGTGCTTGTTAGAAGCAGCCATAAGGTTGATGGCGGCCCACGCCCAATATCATTAATTATAACGAGAAATATCGAATTATGGAATTACGTAAGGATTGCATATTCGATGCTGGAATCTACGTCGCCATTAATATGCTCCTTATTTGAGACAGAACGTATTTATAGGGTTCATAAAAAGTGCAATCTGGCAGAAATATTGAGAGAACTTGGTATTGAATTAATTGATTCATTAAAAGACAACGGAATTAGGGTTCTCTATAATATTGACAGACCAGGATTTGCCATTGATCCGGTACAAGTAAATATTAATGTTGGAAATAAAAATGGTTATGATGTTTATAATATATTATTGCATCATGGTGTAATACCCGTGAGGGTTGGTCCTAGAGCCATTGAGGTACTAATTACAACGAGTCTTTTGCAGAGATATTATAATGATCCCCAATTATTAGATAAAATAGGCGATACTATAGCGAACGCTATTGACAGCGCCGAATATAGGAGTGTAGAACCAATATTCAGTTACAATTATGATGCAGTCAAAGATATTACTAATATTATTAATAAGCATAGGGTAAAATTTGTAGATATTGAAGACTCTTTAAATGCTATTGCCGCTGCACCATTAGTTCCATACCCACCCGGCGTACCCGCAGTCATTCCAGGCGCCATAATTACTAAGAATGTTTTAAATTATATTAAGTCAATACAAGAACTAGGAGGTCATGTGATCAATATTATTAATAATAAAATACCAATTTATGAATAATTTCTCTTATTGATTTGTTGTCTTGAAAATAACTAGGAACTTGATACCTTAATTAGGGCGCCCTTATTTTGAGCCTTCGTTATGAAATACACCATGTCATATCCTTTTTTCTCAATGTCTTTCTTCACATTAGTTAGTAATTTAGCTGCCTGTTTTTGCCCTTTAACAATACCATATGCTGTTGGTCCCCAACTGCTTTGACCAGCTCCATAGGCTCCATGCTTTAGAAGGGAATTTATTACGAATTCTGTTTCGTCACAGCAATACGTGCCTCCTTGGTATTTAGAGAAGTATTGTCCAACAAGTACTTGGAGCTTTGTTATTGTCCTTCCGAATGCCTTAATATCATTCATGGTAATTGATGGCATTAAATACAGTAATAAAAGCTTATATAGTTCATATTTCAATTCTCTAGGAACGGGACTCGGTACATCCATTACCTTTCTTTCTGAAGTTTCATCAAGGCCCTTTCTTTGTTTAGGTATGAATATTAGAAAAAGCCAATCATTAGGTACCTTAGCTCTAAATATTGGGTATGGTAAATCATTAATATTCTTAGGAGGTTCCACAAAGATAGCGTTAGGCGGTAAGCGCCTACCTGAATCAATTATGAATCCACCATGCTCAAATGCCGCAATTCCTATACCCGAGTCTCTACCTCTTCCAAGCATCACTGCTAATTCTCTAACCTTAATTGGTTTATTCAATAACTTCATTATTGCCATACCAATGGCAAGGCTCATCTGCGTTGTGGAGCCTAAACCGGCATGCCTAGGAATTGCCTCGACAATACTTATTTTAAGTCCAGGTATCTCAATATTTAGTGAGTTATGTACTCTTTTGATAACATTGTTAACTACATCATCTGCATCTATGTTTGTTTTATTTAAAACAGTTAATGAAGAGCCTTCTGATGGACTAGCCGTTACGATTACTTTAGGTACTTCAATACTAATACCTATGCTTCCATAAACTATATTATCCTCTAAAAAGTTATAAAATCCGAGGTGCAATCTTGCCGATGCTTCAACTGTGACCTTCATGATTTTAAATGATGAGTTCTCTTTACACACTTATATATTTAAGCTGTCTGAATAACGGTCTTTCTTGAACGTACTCCTTACCCAGTATTAATGCTGTCTCAGCCTTCGCAAGCTCCTCACCTAGGTATAATGCATGTGATATCTCAGACACCAGTCTTCTAGCTTCTATTTCGTACCTAATGGCTTTGGCACTTTTACCCCTAATCAGTATTCTACCCTTTTTACCAATATATAATGCATCTATTACTTGGTTCTTATGATCAACGTATATCTTAAATAACCCTAATGGATCAAGTCTAAATTGCCTTTCCTGATCTGTTGCATTCACGGTCTCATTATAAGGTTCGTTGATCTCAATACTTGCCTTCCTCTTATCCTTCAATACAAGCATGGATATTCCTAGATTCTTAGGCGGAGAGCTTCTATATTCTGCTAAAGCAGCCATTTGCGATGCAACCTTAAGTTCAAGAACTGAACCCTTAGCCTTTTGGCTTTTCTCAACCGTAAAGACTATGCTTGCCCTTATCTCCTGAGCTAACATAGTCATTAGTGCGTTTATGCCAATACTATCTACATCGATTAATTCAGTTACATTACCTATACCCATAAATAATGGGATATCAGGCATTAATTCCTTAAATTTATGATAGGCAAGTAATGAGTTAAATGTTGATAATGGAGGATCCAATACTGCATCGGCTATTATCTTTCTAAATCCCTTGTTCTTAGCTTTATTTACTATTTCAATTAAATATTTAATTCTTAGGTCAGGGTCCTGAGGAATAAGCCCAGTATTTGGGTCTCTAGGGACTACAACTATTGCAATGTCCTTATTAATGCCATTGACCTTCTCAATATTGGTCAGGTCGATATTTATTATCATATCTGCACCAGCACTAGCTGCTGCCTTGATTTCGCTAGGAATCGAAGAATCTACGGCTATTGGTGCATCGAAATTCTCTTTAAGTTTTTTCGTAAATTCATAAACCTTATCAGGATGTGGATTAAGTGCCTCAAAGCCTATTGATATTAAATCCGCACCAGATGATATATAGTACCTTGCTCTTTCAGTAATTTCATCAAAACTAAATAAATGTGCCTCAAAAATCTCAGCAATGACTCTAATAGGTGGCGGGTTTATTGGAATTCTTACTTTACCCACGAATACACTATTATCACTATTTAATGACCTTTCAATTTTAAAAAGAATATCTCTAGCAATATTTTCTGATGAGCTCTGTAAAATATCATCTGCAGGAACATCAGGCGATAACGTATCCCCTAGATCATTTATTTTCAAAAGTTCAGTTAACCCATAGGCATCTAATGTACCTTTCAATGCCTTTATTCCTACGGCGTCCTCAATAACCTTACCCGACCCTATAGTTAAGCCTGGCAATAGTATGTAATCGTAATCACCCTTCTTCACCTTAGCCACATCCCTTAAATATTTTGCCACGTACTCAGTCGTTAGAAATGCAGCAATTGATATGGGCATCACTAAGATATCTACAATATGCTCACTCTTTGTACCTGATACTACCTTTCTAACAATGGGCTCTGCAAGTCTTCCAGTTATTATAAGTATTTTTGCCATATTTAACTATTATTGAACTTTTAATATAAGCTTTTAAACAATAATGGTTTTGCTATTTTTAATGAGCTTACGCATTGCATGGGTTATCACTGGCGGAGGATCCCACCTTAGGGAGTTAACCGATGAGATGCTACGATTAAAACGAACGTATAATCTAAAAATAACATTATTCCTAACGAAGTGGGGCTATGAAGTAGCTAGGCTTTTTGGTGTTCTTCCTAAACTGAAGGTTATCGCAACAGGTAAGTACTATGAGGAATTCTTAATTGAGGACGATGGAGTGTATTACATTGGACGAATAAACTTAGGTAGGTATAGGACGATGATTATCGCACCTGCAACCTCAAATACAGTGGCAAAAATGGTCTATGGTATCGCCGATTCCATAGCATCAACTGTTTTCGCCCAGGCACAAAAAAGTAATGTACCAGTTATAGTAATGCCTACAGATATACCGGGTGAGGATGGCTTCATGGAAACCGAGATACCGTGTTCAATAAATAGGGATGTGTGCATGGAGTATAACTGCAATATATGTATTCCAATGAACAAATGCCCTGTTAAGGCAATCGAATTAGTTGATGGGTATCCTAGAATAAATTATAAGAGGTGCATTGGTTGCGAAATATGTAGTCATTCGTGCCCTTATAACGCCGTTACATGTTGGGAAAAGGTTAAGCTACATCCGAGGAAACTTGACGTAGAAAATATTAATAGGCTATCAAAAATGGAAAACGTGATAGTGGTTTCGAAGCCACAGGAAATAATATCAATATTAAAGGATATAATAAATAACCAGGGAAAGCAGGAAATATAGATGAGTAAGTATTATTTGGTTAGGAAAAATAATGGTAATCTTTAAATGAACGATTTAACAAGTAAATCAATAAAAAGCAGGACATGAAGAGTAGGAAAGTACATATAGCAGTAAGGCTCTATAGGAGATCATTTACTTATTGGTATCCAGGGACTAATGCTGTAAAGAAATTAATACATGAGTATTATAAAATGGTGAATAATGGGGACTTCCTAATTATAAGTGAGAAGGCATTAGCCATAGCATATGGACACATATATGATGAGAGCCTAATAAGGACCGATAAGATCACGTATATATTAACCTTAATTCTTAATAAATACGTATGGGGATACATACTAAGTAGATACATTGGTGTAAAGACTCAGCAATTATTAGTGAACATGCCAACGGAATTAATAGCCCGCCATAAAAAACTTGCACTAAAATACGGTGGGTTTAAACATTTCATAAAGCCTGTTTCAGAGGCAGGCATTGATACAAAAAATTTGCCTTATCAATATGTTGCATTACCATTAAGTAATGCTGATAAGATAGCTCAAATGATTTATAGTGAATTTCTAAAACATGGAAAGAAAGTCAATATATTGATAATAGATACAGATCGAGCATTTAAACCTAGACGATTAAATAGTATTGTATTTTCTACGCGGAAATCATTTATAAAAGGCATAGTAGATCTAGGGGGATTTGGTTATATAATTGGTAGAATGCTTCGAGGATTCTTTAAAGTGTATCCTACACCTGTTGCTTATTATGGTGATTATGTAGACCTTAAAACTATTCTTCGACTTAGTAAGGTAGCAAAAAGAACAATTGGCGAAGGATTTGGAATAAATGCATATGACATGCTCCGTAGATTAAATAAGAAAAGCTTCGATGAAATAACATGGGCAGATATGAATAAAATAACGCATCACCCTGCTGTATTAATTAAAATAATTAAAGTATTTAGGGATTAGAAAAACCAACAAGAGTAACCTTACATTCAGGATTATCTAATGATATAAATACACTCCCAGAATCGTAATATTCAATCCTACAGCTAGAAAGAAGAAATTCCATACCAATAGAGATTTCACTAAATCTCATTCTTTGGCTCTTAACTAACATAATTCCCTTATTACTTAATGCTTCATAGACGTATGGCATTATAAATGGGGATAAGGCTTTCTGAATCTTAATAGTCCCCGAATAATAATCGACGCGCAGAATAGGGTTAATCTCTGTATTTTGAGTACATGATAATATTCTTATGCTATACACTAATTCATCCTTAAATACACCCTCCAAAATTCTATGCTTTAGTAACTCATTTCTAGTAATAGCGTCCGTACCGCTAAAATCCTTTGACTCAATATAGGGCTTCGCTAATCCCTTTTCACGTAAATCCCTAAGTACGTTATAAACCCTTAATCCCTCACGTTCACCCCTAATTATTAAATCAAGATCCCTAGGCTTAACAGGAACCATATGAGAAACTAAGTAACTACCTGTTAACCCAATGTCGTCTGAGTCAAAGGCATTGATCTCACTAAGGAATTCACTAACATTTTTAGGCAATAATGTCCATAGTGCCTTACTAAATGGATCTAAAATAAGGTCCACATGAGTACGTGAGATCACGGGTACCTCCATTTTCAAACCATCTATGTACCTAGTAAAGCCTAATTCCCTGGCTATCTCAATACCGCGAACCGGATCCTTTATCTTGTCGCCATTTTTAAAATAACGTGGATACGCTATAAAACCATCAGTGGGGTGCTCACAACCCTTGACCATCCATAGAATATCCTTATATAATATAATGTACCCCTCAACTACTTGATTATACATTATTATTTTAAATACAATTCTATCTATTAAGTTTTACTTTATGAATAACGATTTACCTATATCATATGCGGCTCTAAAGTCAAATACGCCCTTTGGTTCACTTAATGCTTTCTTTATAAGCTCAGCCTCAATATTATTCTTAAGCACGCCAATTACTAACGCACCAATACCAAATACGCCAGGTGTTATTTCCTTGCCGTCCATATTAGGATCAATACCTTCAATACCATAAGGCGGAATTGCATTCACATCGGCTACTATCCTCACTTTCTTTCCGTAATTCTTTAAAATATTAAAAGGAAGCAATGTAACGCCAGGTGCCCCTACAGAAAGCACTATTTCTGAATCCTTAATGGCCTCACCGACTTGTTCAGGTGACCTAGCTTCAACACCCATGACCTTATTTACTTTCAACTCACTATTTATTAACGAAGCAACTCTTTGCGACCTGGAGAGCTCTCTTGAAGTAATTATTACCTTAGAAGCTCCCTCTAGCGCATAGAGCCAAGCAGCAGCGACTCCAACAGGCCCTGTACCCGCTAATATGGTTATTGTTTTACCCTCAAAGGTTCCAAGGCCTAGTTTAATTGATAATTGAAGAGTCTTTAAAACGGCAGCGCTTGCTGTGGTATACGAACCTCTTGGATCAACGAGTACAGCTAACTCGAACGGCGGAAACATCCTCTTCCTTATCCTATCAACAATAGCATTTACAGTATCAAGGTCTTTACCATTGACGAATACCTTAGTGAATTTCGCACCTTTAGGTCCTCTAGGGAACATTGCATCTGAGATTATTTTCTCGGCATCATCAGGCGTTACCTGCTCATATTTTAATACGACAACATCAGGTATCAAATCTATTGTCATTAGTATATCAAAAGGGCTGGCATGCTTGTCCGTATCAAGAAATATGAAAACCGGTCTAAAATTTTGACTTGACATAGCTCTACCAATACTTATTAAACTAGGCCTTAATAAAATTATCCTAGGCAATAATATTAAATTAATACGTTGTTGCCTTATTTAATGTATAATCGTAAAATGCCTTTAATAGTAAATAACTACTTGTTGCACCTGGATCTTGATAACCTACACTTTTTTCAGCCATTTTTGATGCTTTACCTTTTTTCGCTACCATGTTCTTTGTGGCTAACATACCTAATTCAGCGACCTCTAATACACGTCTTATAGCAACAAAAATATCATCATGAACTGCAGAATTGCGCATAAGCTCCTCCATAGCAGGATAAAGCGTATCAACCATAGTTTTATCGCCAGGCTTAGCACCACTAATTTTTATAACTTCATCCACGCCATTTTTAAACATCTTTGCAAGTAATTGAAGATCTAAGCTTTCCATTCCATCAACAACATGTGCCATACCCCTAAATAATGCACTATATAATTCACCAGAGGCCTCACTGGATAAGCTAGAAAATGCATTTGCAATAATCATTAATATCGATTTGACGTCAGAATCATTTAGCCTTACATTCCTTAACTCATTAATTACATTATTAAAGGCCCTGCTCATATTCACTCCATGATCACCATCACCTATTGCCGAATCCAACATTGTTAAATAATCCTTATTGCGATCAATCACATCTACCATCTTAATGATAATGTAATAAAGATCCTCAACCGATAACTCGCCAATTTGAGATGGTAAATACGGAATGCATATACATGCCATATTGAGAAAGGCGACACTGAGAATACCTTAAATATCTTTTCCGGGATTTTAAATAATGTAATAAGGTCTATTAACTACGCCCTTATGCAATAAAGTGGCAACTAAAATACCGTCAACATTGTAATTCTTTAAATCAGAAATCTCATTTAAATTTCCTAAGCCTCCACCAACATATAGTTTACCATAATAATAATGTCTAACAGACTCAATAATCTCCTTATTTATCCCCATCATCGTTCCAACAAATTTCAAATTTATTAATAATAATTCGTAAGGTGTTAGCTCAGCCAGCATTGGCACGACCTCTTTTATGTTAACTAATGAGTTTGCAAATTTAACATTATTATATTCCAGGTCTAAGCTGGCAACTCTATTCCTAATAAATGACAACTCACTCGGATAGACAAGGTATTCAGTGCCAATAACATACCTTAAATTTACATTATCCTGCCTTGAAATACCCGTTCTACCAATATCAGCATAAACAAGAAATCCCATTTTAACAGCACGTTCCAATATCCGTTCATTATTACCTCGACCCATTATTGAATCCAAATCAGCCATATAAATTGATCGAAATCCTATCTCGATAAACCTATTTAAAAAGCAATCAGGATCTGGTGAATTACATAAAACACTATCAGTGTATGGCTTATACTTATCACGTTCGCCAGCAACCGCATGCACAACAACTCCGTTCATAATGTCCATAACAGGTATTATCACAATTCTTACTTTACTCACAATATGATTATAAATAATATTTTAATAAGTATTTCCTTAAGATAAGAATAGAATTAATAAATATTGGCAATAAGTTTTTATTAAAAATAATTATTGCTCATAAATTACTTCACCTAGCTGGTCTAAACATATATTCATATAATGCAGCGCCTATTATACCGCCAAGTATAGGGCCTATTAAGTATACCCATATTAATTCAAGCGGTAAGTATTCACCAGCGATGGCAGATGCAATGGCTGGACCTAAGGACCTTGCAAAGTTTAGGCTTGATCCAGTTAATGGACCACCGACCCATATATCAACAGCTACTATCATACCTATAATAAAGCCAGCCCAACCTTGTGGTGCCCTTTTATCAACCGCTACGCCCATAATTGTGAATACTAGCCACATAGTTAAGAACGCTTCTATACCCACAGCCTCTGCGGGGCTTATTCCAGACCCTGGTAATGTAGAGCCAAAATAAACAGCTTTACCCAGTATTGGGTAAAAGGCATAGAGGAATAAACCTGCAATAATTGCTCCAATTATTTGCGCAGTTATATAAATACCGGCAAGCCTTGCAGAGAATCTTCTTACAGCAAGTAATCCTATTGTGACTGACGGATTAATATGGGTACCTGAGATATGCCCTAATATATAAATAAGTATCATCACTATAAAACCGAATACAGCGCCCACAGCAAATAGAAAGCCAGTCCAATTAAATAATGATTTATATATTATTACCGACGCTGGGCCAAAGAATGTTAAAGCCCACGTGCCAAATACCTCAGCAAGAAACCTTTGCAAAACTGTTGGTTCATTTGATTTTGGCGTCTGTGTCGCTTGGCTTGACATACCTTATTAATGGTTAGGAAAGCATATTTAAATTTTATCTCATTTTTTATCGCAATTTTCATATTTTTCTCAATTATGCTAAATAGATAAAAATAATAAAATCTAGAAAAGTAAGAAAATATTAGGATAAGATTTAAATACCAGTAGATTCTTAATCTGCTGATGACTAGTGTAAGGGTAAAGTATAACGATCCTCCGCCTGAAGTAATTGAGAAGATGGTTAATGATGCAATAGCCGTTCAGAAAGCAGATATATCAGTAATTAAGCAGAAGCGTGGTGGAAAATTCGTATTTCCCGACGCAGAGCCCTATGTTAATGTTGTTAAGGGTATGAGACCTGTAGGTAATATGAATAAGGCTGTTATAGATTTATTTGTTAATAGTGTTGTGGCTCATTATGAAATACTTAACGATATCGCAGTTAACAAGACTGTACGTCCTGAGGATGACCCATTTGTTGAGCACTATCAAACACCCGCTGTACTTGAAATACTATATGACTTAGATCCTAAGTTTAGAGATTCCATAGAGACATTCGTTAATCATTTCAATGACTCTGACATAAGGGCGTTTATAGGTAGGGAGGCTGCTAGGAAATATGGAGGCTTCGGTGGTCCATCGACGGTTGTTGATTTCGCATATTCACCAGGCAGTACATCAGGATTATTCGCATTTATACTAGATATGCTATCAAAGAAGGGCATAAATATACCAAAGCAGCACCAGGAAATGATACTAGCAGCGAAGAGCTGGGGCATGAACACAAGTTATGGATTTGGTGCAAGGTTCATAAATGCAGTTGAATCTGGCAAGACACTCGAGGATGCTTTAAATGACGAGATAAATGCATTAAAGAGAATGTGGCTTGAACCAACTGCTTTCCAGGTAGAACTTATGAAGGAGGCTGGAATGTCAAGTTTTGATCCGAAGGTTTATATGGATAGATTTAAGAATAGAATAAAGCCGTATGTTAAGGCAGCCCTCGATGCTGGTGTACATCCAGCAAACACCTTAGTTTTACCAGCATATGGCGTTGGTGATGTTGGCCACCATATATCGCAGAGTATGTTTAACATGGCTAAGGATGATGTGGTCATGGACGTATTAAGTGCAGTGACAGATGTTATGGAGGCAACGTTAACTAAAGGGCTTAAGGAGGGTCTCATTAAGAGCGAGTATGATGTATTAACAGCAGCTGGAAGGTCCCTGGCTGGGGCTGTAGCATTCATACTTGAAATGGATGGGTTCTCACCAGAGGCAGTTATTCAATTGCTCACCATGAGGTTCTTCAATTACATAGTGCAGAACCCAACAAGGGCACCCTTTGGTGTGGCTGCTGAGCTACATAATGTAGACTTCTTAGATTTGATTGCAAGAGGTGCTGATGTAATTAAACCAAAGCCATTTGGTAGGAATGGTGAGGTACTTAAGGGATTAATGATTGATTTGTCACCTATAAGGAAACATGAGACTTTGATGAACCCACAGAGATATGCATATCCAGGAACATCAATAACCGTTAGATTCTCGGCATTAATGAGACTTGCCGACTTCCCATGCTTGCTAACAAGCGAGCCTGTTACAGCAACAGTTAATACTTACATAGTAGCATTACACCCAGAGGCACCAATAGCACCACCACCAATAAGCAAGGCATGCGCAACAAGCCAAACGTTCCTACCTGCTAGATGTTCCATATGCTGGTATAGGGTTGGTATTGCTAAGGAAGTACCATTAACCGCAGGACTGAAGGCAGTACCGTAATTTTATATTGATTAAAATTTAAATCAAAATTATTTATTTTTCTTATTAATCCATTCAATTAGTTCTCTTAATTCTTTAATGCTTTTCTCTAATTTACCTAGCGAATTAAGAATAGCTGATGTTCTTTCCTGGTTAAGTTCACCGATGTCAAACTGATAACCAAGAATATCACGAATTGCATATATAATATCAGCAACGCCGTTAATGACCTTATCGTCAATTTTATTTGTATTATTTATATACATTATTAACGCAATAATTACCTCGCGATTACTTAAATTATGAATATCCTCATCATTAGATGATGAATGCACAACATACCAGTAATGATACATTTTAGAACCAACCTTAACATTATGTGACTTTAGAATTCCTTCCTTACCGCATTTTGTACAGATAACTTTGATTGTCATAACGTTATGTATTTTTCTTAATTTTAAGGCTTTTCCAGTTTGCATCTGCACAGTATAAAACTCATAATTAAATATATAAGATATATATCGCAGTGCTTAAAGATAATATATTGCAATACTTATACAATGAGGAATGTTAAGGATAAAGCTAGTAAATACTTTACGCCTAAACTTACGGATAGAGAGCGAGCAGCTTTTGAGGCCGGCGTCGCATTGGGTATGGTTATGCATCAATTCAGAGGTATACCAATTAGATATGTAAATGAGATAGAACATTTAAAGAAAGTAATTGAATACGCAATAACTACACAGCCATTTAAGAGGAAGGCAAAGGTCGATATAAAAATTGACCCAGGCAGTTTTAATTTAAATGACCCATATAGCTATGTGACCTTGGATCCTAAGTATCTAGACGTGGAACTCATTGTAGAATATGGAAAGGCATTTGTAAAGGCAAAAATTAGGTATATTAATGAGATTGATTATACATTGGCATATATTGAGGATATCGGTGAGAAATAACTTAATATAAACAGATACTTTTAATATCCTAAAAATTAAAATTACTTGTATGAATACCTGCCGTGAATTAAGGAAGCTCGGTTTTTCTGAAAATACGTATGGTGAAACAATAATTGCATTTTATAATAACGGTAACATAATTAACATAATGCCGATGGGATTTACGTTATATTCAGGTAAGAGTACTTGTGGCTTGACTGGTAGAGTGTTTAAGGGATCTATGATTTATGATTTAATCATTAATAAGGAACTTAATAAAATAGAATGCAAAATATGCATTACAAAGGATCCCCGTGCTTTTTATCATTCAGTTTTTTCTAAAAAGTACATAATTAACAAGCTCAAGAAGGGGTCTTTAAGTTATTGTGATGTGTATATTAATGGTATTATTACTGTGAATGATGTAAGAAATGATAGTATCAAAGTTGTCATAGACTTAACTAATATAAAATTTGTTAGGAGAAGTCCTAAGGTGTTTGATAGGGCATCAGCGGCAATAATAGAGGCATTAGTATGGTATACAAAGATCCCTTACATGCCATGTAATAAGGTAAAGCAGATTTTGATTAGAGAGAAATTTTACTTAGAGACTGTCAGGAGAACAAGTAGGAAAAGAATTTATAGGCATATTATTAATGATATCCATGCCAGGGCAAAGGAACTTGCGAGTACTAGGTGTAGATCCGGGTACGAAAACCTTTGATATAGCAGTTGTTGAGGGAAATGAAGTTAGGGCTGAGAAGAGTATACCCACGGAGGAAATAGCGAAGGATCCTAATGTTCTTATTAATGCTATAGAGTCCTTTGAGGTTGATTATGTAGTTGGTCCATCTGGTTACGGTGTTCCATTAACAATGGGTAATGAGGTCATAGACCCTAGGCGATTTGCAGTTGAAGTCCTTCTTCTAAGTACTGAGGAGGACATTAAGAGGGGAGTTGAAGCTGGTGAGGTAGGTATATGGGTTTATGATGCTCTTGCGAAGACTGTTGAGCACCTTATAAGGAAGCTCGGTAATAAAACATTGTTCTTACCTGGCATAATACACTTGCCTACGGTTCCTTGGTATAGGAGGATAAATAAGGTTGATTTAGGGACTGTCGATAAATTGGCAGCATCATTTGTAGCTATATATACATATAGTCAAAAAGAGGGACTTAGTTATGATAAGGTTAACGCTATAGTTGCTGAATTGGGATTTGGCTATAATGCAGCCATAGCAGTTAATGGTGGTAAGATAGTGGATGGTATTGGAGGTACTGTGGCTTCGATCGGTACATTGACGGCAGGCGCTCTAGATCTTGAAGTTGTTGCTCATGAGAATTCCTGGGAGAGATGGGATGTATTTCACGGCGGAATATTTTATTATGCGAAGGTGTATGATATGCAGGAACTGATAAATGCGTATCAGAAGTCTGAGGAGCCTTATGCATCGTTATTTCTGGCATTTATTGAGGGCGTTGCTAAGGATGTGATGAGGGCTCGAATATCAACACCAAAGGCAGATATAGTATTATTAACTGGTAGGCATAGTAAGTATGATTTAGTCGTTAAATTATTAAAGGAGTACTTGAAAGATTTAAATATAGAGCCTGCGGGCTTATTAAAGGGCGCGGTTATTAGTAAGGAGGCAAGCCAGGGCTATGCAGCAATCGGTGAAGGATTAATGGGCGGCTTTTTCAATGATTTAGTTAAGCATATGCAGATTGATAAAGCTTGTGGTACAGTAACTGATTATATAATTCATGAAAGAGCAAATAAGTTTAAGGAAAGAGTTTTAAGGTTATACTTAGAGACTGTTAAAAATCCAATATTATGCAGATAATTTATTATAATGTCAATATTTAAAAAGAATATAGAATCTCGCTTTTTAATGAAAAATACAGTATTACCACATGTGCAGTGCGATCAACCTGATATTCCTGTTAAGATTGATAAGGTTTGCGTTAGGGGGATTTACAGGAGGATATGTTTGGACCTTGGTGATTCATCCATTTGCTTAAACGCAAGGATAAATGCTTGCATAGACCTGCCTAAGAGCCAAAAGGGTATTCACGTGTCTAGAAATGTTGAGACAATATTAGAAACACTTGGTGAAGCAAGGTTTAGCGGCTTTAAGAAGCTAGAGGATGCATTAAAGAACATGGCTCAATTGCTCCTTAATAAACATAATTATGCTTATAAGGCTGAGGTATCTACTAGCACGCTTTATTTATATAAGTACAGTAATAAGGATATAAGTAATTATGTTGATGAAATACCCGTTATTCTAACATTAAAGGACACATTGTTGCGAAATGGAAGTGAGGAGACAACAATAGGTGTAAAGATAAAGGGCATGACTGTGTGCCCTTGTGCGCAGCAGGTCTATGCAACCATGGAAAACTTAAAACTACCTCATGCGCCGTCACATTCACAAAGAGCTATGATATTCTTAGGTGTTAAATTGCATGGAAATAATGGCAATATTGATTTAAATGAAATAATTAAAGCTGCTTTAGATTCCTTTTCAGCACCTGTGTTGAATCTTTTAAAAAGAGACAATGAATATAAGTTAGTGAAAAAAGCTTTTGAAAATCCAAGGTTTGTTGAGGATGTAACAAGACATGCGATATATAATGTTTATGAAAATTGCAAGCGATGTCTTAATGATGATGATGAGATTTTTGTAAAAGTCACAAGCTTTGAAAGCATACATCCATTCAATTTAAACTCCTATTCTATATATAAAGTTAAGGAACTAAGAGATTTAGATCGATTAAGCAATGATCAATCTTCTCCAGAGGATTTATCATATAAAAGTTGTTAATTCTCAGGTGCAAATTATTTAAAAAATATCACTTTACTTTCGCCTTTCCTAATTACTCTATTTATTAGCGTCTCAGCTATTTGAAGCTTTGTTCTCTTTATGTCATCATTCCTTTTTATAACCTTACTTGGATTAAAACCATATATTCTAATTTCCTTGGCGCCCATATAATATGCCAGATAAACAGCGCGGTCTCCATCCGTAAAGCCGGGAATTAGTAATGAACATCCTCTCGGCCAAACTTGAACAGTAGGTAATAATGACCTAGCCTTCGAGGCATACTTAGGATAATAATCAATATTGTCGCCATGTGCATGCCCCAGTATTAATAAGTTATATTTAATTATTTCATTTGGTTTAAAGTCAAAATCTGTAACAATAATGTCTGGTTTTAATCCCCAATTACGAAGTAATTCAACTGAATAACCTTCAACAGCTATTAGTAAACCGTCACTAAATGGCTTAGTTTCTGCAGGTGGCATAACTATATTAACTATATACCAATCATATTCCTTTAAATCACCTTCATAATTACAGAACTTAGGAGCCATTTCGGCAGCTAGATAATCATTCAAGAAATTAAGCTGAGGAAGCAAGGCTGTATAATAACTTCTTACTAATAACCATTCTAATGGATCAAGTACAATACCTCCACGCATAGTTACATTAACAGTTCTATTGGCCTATATTTCTTTTGCGTAAATGATTATTTTAAGATAACGTTGAAGTAAATCTTTAATACTTAAGTCAATCAATTATCTTGACCAAAATGAGTATACTTAAAGTTGGCGATGTAATTATTGAAGACACATTTGCAGAAGCATTTCCCATGTATGCCACACGTATTCTCATAACCGCAGCAAATCGTAGATGGGCATTAATAGCTGCCAGTGTTGCAACAGGATTGGGAACATCGGTGATAGGATGCCCAGGTGAAGCAAGCATTGAGGGTTTAGTTTCTCCTAAGGCGACACCTGATGGTAGACCAGGTGCTCTCATTCAGATATACCACAATGACTTAGCGAGTTTAAACATGGTCACAATACAGAGAGTCGGCCAGTGCATACTCACTGCGCCTACTACGACCGCCTTTAATGCCCTTGAGAGTAGCCCTAGGAAAATTGCGGTTGGCAGAGCCCTAGCAAAGTTTGGAGACGGTTTCGAAAGACAGGATATAGTATATAACAGAAAGATGTGGAGAATTCCAGTAATGGAGGGTGAGTTCTTGGTTGAGGATTCCTTTGGCGTTAAAAAGGGTGTCGGTGGTGGAAATGTCCTAATAATGGCAAAGACGCAGCAGGCAGCTCTTGAGGCTGCTGAGAAAGCAATTAGAGCCATAAGGAAATATGTCAGAGGAGTAATAACGCCATTTCCAGGTGGTATAGTAAGGTCGGGCTCTAAGGTTGGTTCGCTTAAGTATCCAAAGCTAAGGGCTACGACAAATCATTATTATTGCCCAACATTGAAGTCTATAGTTAAGGATACACATTTACTCCCTGAGGTTAATTCTGTCTATGAGATAGTGATTGATGGACTTACAAAGGAGGCTGTTTTATTAGCCATGGGGATTGCCATAAGGGCTGCTGTAATGGTACCTGGCGTTGTTAAGATAGATGCTGGTAATTATGGTGGAAAGTTAGGGCCATATTTATTGCATTTAAAGGAGGCCTTGGAGGCAGCAAAGGAATATGATATTAAAGTCTGAGGCGATTGAGCAATGCAAGAATTTATTCTGAATACAGGAAGAAAGACTAATCAATCAATGTATTTGGAGGGCCCTGGTAAATTTTCGGATCAATATATACAGGCAGTAAGTACGGCAGAAATGAACCCTGAGGACGTTAAGGCACTTGGCATAAAGGATAGGGCAAGATTAACGTCGAAAGATGGAGTGAGTGTAGTTGTTTATGTAAAACCCACAAATAGAATTCCGCCTGGTTATGTATTCCTGCCGCCAGGCCCTTGGGCCAATGTTTTAGTGACAGAAGATACAGATGCTATTGGTGTTCCCTCATTTAGGACTGAGAAAATAATTGTTGAGGCAACATCTGAGCCTGTTACAACATTAAATGATATCCTTAAAATATTTGGCGCAAAAACACTGGAGATCCCGCGCAATACGGATATTCCCCTTAAAGGCGGTGAAAAGAGAATCGTTGAGAACGTCGTGTGCACAATATGCGGTGAACTTTGTGATTACTTAAAGATAGAGCTTGATGGAAATAAGATAGTACGTAATATTGGCGGTTGCGCTAAGTCAGTAGCTAAATATCTTAGTTATCATAAGGATAGGATATTAAAGCCTTATATAAGGGTAAATAATAAACTCGTTGAGGTAAGTCTTGAGGAGGCTCTTGAGAAAGCAACTGATATTCTTGTTGGTGCTAAGTATCCTTTGATTTATGGCCTTTCGGTCACAAACGTTGAAACAAACGAATACGCCATTCAATTGGCCGAGTTATTAAGGGGGGTTATTGATAATCCTAGTACTTTCTGCCATGGTCCTACATCACTAGGTGTTCAAGAAACCGGAGGTGTATTTTCAACGTTCGGCGACCTACTTAATATAGCTGACTTAGTGATATTCTGGGGCTCGGACCCTGTTAATTCACATATTAATCACTTATCAAGAAACATAACGCCAAAAGGTAGATTTATTGGAGGCAGAAAGGAAAGGAAGATGGTCGTAATCGACGCAAGAAGGACCGAATTAGCCGATATGGCAGACCTATTTATTCAAATAAAACCTAGCAGAGACCTGGAGTTAATAACTGCGCTCAGGATGGTACTGCATGATTTAGATCTTGAGACTGACAACGTTGCTGGTGTTCCACGTGATATGGTTCTAAAATTGGCGGATATGATGGCATCGGCTAAATACGGCATTATCATGTATGGATTAGGGATCACGGAGAATGGCGTGAAGCATAGGAATGTTGAAGAAATGATGAAGCTCATTCAAGACCTCAATGAGTACACTAAATTCTCAGTAATTCCTATGAGAGGCCATGGCAATGTTGTTGGTTCCAATGAAGTTTCGCTATGGCTAACTGGATACCCATATGCCGTGGATTTTGCAAGGGGATTTCCAAGGATGTATGTCGGTGTTACCACAGCAATGGATTTATTAATTAATGGAGATGTTGATGCGGCATTGATTATTGGTCATGATCCAGCAGCCAGTTTCCCAAGAAAGGCCATACAGCATTTGTCCAAAATACCTGTTATATTAATTGATCCCAAATGGTCTCTAACTGCATCATTTGCAGATGTCATAATACCAAGTGGAATGACTGGTATTGAATGCGGTGGAGCGGCCTATAGAATGGATAAGATACCTATAAGGCTGAAGAAAATACTTGATCCGCCTCCTGGTGTTCTTTGTGATCATGAAATTCTTAAATTACTCATAGAAAAAGTTATTAAAAGGAAGGAAGGTGGTAAGTTATGACTCAGATATTAATTAAGAATGGCTATGTTTTTGATCCACTTAATAATATTAAGGGCGAAGTAATGGATATAGCAATTAAGGATGGAAAAATAGTGGATTCAAGGAATTTGAATCCTAGTGAGGAAATTACAATAATAGATGCTAAGGGAAAGATTGTAATGCCTGGTGGTATTGATATTCATAGTCATATTGCCGGTCCTAAAATAAACATAGGAAGACTAATGAGACCTGAGGACCACTACATGACAAATGTACCAGGTGAGTTTCCGTATATACGTGCTGAAACAGGTTTGTCAACTCCAAATGTGTTTAAGATAGGCTATGAATATGCAAGAATGGGATATACACTTGCAGCAGAACCTGCCACGCCGCCTGTCATGACTCGTCATACGCACCATGAGTTAAACGATATACCTATAATTGATAAGATGGCTTACGTGATTGTTGACTCAAATTGGATTCTCCTTGACTTAATCGCCAATAATGACCCTAAGTTACTTGCGGCATACCTAGCATGGGTATTAAAGTCTACAAAGACGTATTCACTTAAGTTAGTTGATCCAGGTTCTGACTTTGCATGGCTTCTTCAGGGTAGAGGACTTGATATATATGAGCAAATACCTGTATATGGCTTTACCCCAGCGGATATAGTTAAGAATGTGGCTGAGGCTGCACAAATGCTTAATTTACCACATAAGGTACATATTCATTGTAATAAGCTTGGCTTCCCAGGTAATTATGCCACTACGATTAAGACTATGGAATTATCGTCAAAGGTTCATAAAATGACCGAAGGACCAGCGATGCATATAACACATGTACAGTTTACGGGTTATAAAGGCGATTCGTGGTCAACACTTGAGAGCGGTGGTGAAGACATTGCCAAGGTATTAAATAGCAATCCCGATGTTACGCTTGATTTGGGTCAAGTCATACCTGGCCGTTCAGTAACCACAATGACTGGTGATGCGCCCTTTGAATATGTATTGTATCATTTAACAAGAAACAAATGGTACAGTTCGGATGTTGAAACTGATGGTGCCTCAGGCATTGTACCGTATAAATATAAGGAGAAGAGTTATGTTAATACAGTGCAGTGGGTAATTGGTTTAGAAATAACTCTTCTTGTGCAGGATATATCACGTGTATTCATAGCGACGGATCATCCAAATGCAGGTTTATTCACGGATTATCCATTAGTATTTTCATGGCTTATGAGCAAAAAGGCTAGGGAAGAAACTATGAAAAAACTTAGCCAAAAGGCACTTAAGAAAAGTGCCTTGCCAGCAATAGATCGCGAACTCACGTTATATGACATAGCACTTATGACAAGAGCGTCACCGGCTAAATTACTAGGGTTAGAGAATACAAAGGGCCATTTAGGCATTGGTGCTGATGCTGATGTTGCAATATATGACATAGACCCAATGAACATGGATTTAAGTAAGGACTATAACAAGGTAATCCAGGGTTTCAGGAAGGCATGGCTAGTCATTAAGAATGGAGAAATAGTTGTTAGAGACGGAGAAATTATTAACCCATTAGTTACAGGAAGTACATATTATGCGAGTCCAGAGGTACCTGTATCTCTTGAAAAGGATCTTTATAAAGCCATTTATAACAAAATAAAGCAATACTACACCATAACATACGAATCATTCATCATAGATGAAAAAGAATTGCTTAAGTCTAAGGTCATGAATCTACGTACATCGTTAGGGTGAGGCAAATGCCAGTAAATTATTATATTAAGCTTAAGGATAACCCTTCAGTATTAATTGATGCAAGAAGTATTACGCCAGATTCCTTTGCTGGTAAGAAAATTAATGAGATTCTTTTATTAAAAATACTTGAGGGTGGTAAGCCAATTGCTTTGCAGGACTTATTCGATGTAGAGGGCCCAAGCGAAGCACCTAAGGATCCAGGTGAAATAGCAATAATTATTGAAAAAAGCATTACTAAGGTATCTTTCATAGGGTATAGAATGAGCAAGGGCAGCATTACAATAAACGGTGATGCTGGTCATTTCATTGGCTATAAAATGAGAGGAGGTAATATTACAATTCGTGGCAATGCTCGTAATTATTTAGGTGCCAAGATGAAGGATGGCACCATAGAGGTTTTTGGTAATGCAGGGCACTGGATCGGCGCCAAATTGCTCGGTGAAAAACCAGGTAAAGGCATGAAGGGAGGAACAATAACAATACATGGTAATGCAGGTTCAGAAATAGGTAGTGGTATGAAGGGAGGAACAATCATAATCGACGGAAGTGCAAAGAATAGCGCAGGCAATTACATGACTGGGGGAACAATCATAGTAAAAGGTAATGGAGGATTATATCCAGGTCTAAGGATGAGCGGCGGAAGGATTGTAATTAATGGCTCTGTACAGGCATTACTTCCAAGTTTTTACGTAGATTCAATTATTCAGCCACTTAAGGTTAAGGGCATTACGTTCAGCAAATCATTCATGAGCTTCATAGGCGATGCTCTTATTGGTGGTCATGGAGTACTGCAAGTATCGTATGATGATAACAAAGAATTACTAGAGGAGTTTAGGAAGTTGCTTGTGTGATTGATATGAGTTTCTCAATGAATAAATTGGCCGTAAATATCGTTAAGGATCTTATAGATCATGAAAAGGAGTATAAGGTTACTACGGTAAAAATTAATGGAGCCACTGTCATAGATACGGGGCTTAAGGTTCCTGGGGGAATTAATGCTGGATTAGCGGTATCGAAAATAACAATGGGGGGTTTAGCTTCGGTCAATTTAGTGGCGTATCAAATAGATACTGTACCTGCTGTATCAGTATTCACAGATTATCCTGTGGAGGCTTGTATGCTTTCTCAATTAGCGGGTTGGAGGGTTCAGGTTAAGGATTTCTTCGCTAATGGTTCGGGTCCAGCACGTGCGCTTGCTAAGAAACCAAGAAAAATGTATGAAGCCTACGGATATAATGAAACCTCTGATGAAGCAGTACTGGTCTTAGAAACAGATAAGTACCCAGTAGATGATGCTATTGACTATATCGCTAAGGAAACTAATGTTAAAAGAGAATCGATTTATTTAGTTCTTGTTTCACCAGCTTCAATGGCAGGTTCAATACAGGTTAGTGCCAGAATAGTCGAGACCGGCCTTTATAAGTTAGATACACTTAAGTTCGATTTGAGGTCTATAATCAGCGGGTTCGGCATAAGCCCAATTGCAGCGCTTCACAAGGATCCACTAATAATGGCTGGAAAAACAAATGATATGTTACTCTATGGCGGTATCACACATTATGTCGTTGATGTTGATAATGATGATGTAATAAAGAGCATTATTGATAGGGTACCAAGTTCTTCATCAAAGGACTATGGAAAATCCTTCACAGACCTTGCAATGCAGTATGGTTGGGACTTCCTCTATAAGGTTGATCCATCCATATTTGCACCAGCTATAATTACAATGAATAATATCAAGTCAGGCAAGTCTTACGTTTCTGGTCGCATTAATAAGGAGATTCTTAGGAAGGCACTTGGTTTTTCATAATTAACTCTTCATCGTTTAATGGAATCCACTATATATTTAGCAATCTCAAATGCAATATCCTTATCAGGATACACTGACTGCAAACCTCTCCAATCAGGTTGACTATTAACCTCAAAAACCACCGGTCTACCATTAACAACAGCTATATCTACGCCAGCTATATCGCACCGTAAAATACTTGCTGCCTTTAATGCCACCGCCTCAACTTCTGGATCGAGTTTATCAACCCTAATTGGTGCTCCACCCTGGGCAATATTTGTCTTCCAAGTACTTGGAGGGGCTTTCCTATACATAGCTGCAAGTACTTGATTACCTAGCACGAAGATCCTAAGGTCAACCCCACCATGACGAATAAATTCCTGTAGGTATGTCACATGGCGGTGATATGTAAGTGACCTAACGAGTTCCCATAGGACATCTCTTTCTTTTTTCCTAATCATGGCACTACCATGCCCACGAGACCCAAACATCGGCTTTATAACTATAGCCTCTGAATTCAGTAGATCTAAACTCTTCATTGCTAGGCTTGAACGTTCAGTAACTATTGTAGTTGGTACCGGAACACCATTCATTCTTAATGTATATAACGATCTAAATTTATCGCTACATTTCTCAATAGCCTCAGGCCTATTAAAAACACGTATACCGCTCTCCTGCAACGCATATAGTAAGTCAATTCTAAGTAAGGCTTGATCTAAACTCGCACGGCCTAAGGGTCTCACAACTACAGCAGCAAGTTCCTTGGTTATATTTATACCTTGTACTAATAACTTAACTTCATTGCCTATGTACGTAACTATGTCATTAAATCTAAATGAAATAACCTCTTGGCCTAAATCCTCAAGGGCTTTTATAAGTCGTGATGTGGCAAAACTTTGCGGATTTCGTGTTATTACTCCAATCCTCATATTATTACATTATATGGTTATGAAATAAAAAACTATCTTAACTCAACTATGATAGCAAGGTATTTATATTATAGGGAGTGAAATAGGTAAAGCAATGAATCGAGGATTTAGAGATAGGGATTTTCTTGAGACCAACGATGGCATGATTTTTTGCGTAATAGGAAATATCCACCCAAAGGATAGGGTTATTGCGTACTTAAAGTACATCATTAATAATTCAGCGTCAAATTCAATATGGAGCAGGCATGGCTTGATTTACCAAAGGATGATACCATTATATAGCGCAATGGAGGTGAAGAAGGCATCTCAATACTTAAGGGATAATTATCCTGAATATATCGTCTATGATAAGTATAAAAATATAGAATTTACTGAGGTCCCTATTAATAAGATAAAGGTTCATTATAAACCTGAGGAAAGATTAAGAGAGATAATTAATGAGGGTCCTAAGGACATACTTGAAGAATTAATTGTTCATTTAACAAGTAAGCTTTCAAATGAGGCTAAAATACCCATAGATAACTTTGGAGTGACTGGTTCAGTTCTTCTGAAAATGCATAACCCTAAATTCTCGGATATGGACATCGTGATTTACGGTTCACCAAATGCCAGGGCAATAAAGGACGCATTACTTAGGCTTTATGAGGAACGTAATTCTGGTTTTTCAAGACCAAGTGGTGATATTTTAAATAAATGGGTGAATGAAATTACCGCTGCGCATCCCTTTACGGTTGATGAAGCTAGGGTATTGTTTACTAAGTATAAATGGAATAAGGCTGTGTATAGAGGAAGGCCATTCTCCATTCACCCAATTAAGGTTGAGGATGAGATAACTGAGTCTTGGGAACAGAAGATACATAAACCACTTTGCCTTGCCACATTGAAGGCTCGTGTCATTGATTCTAGGGACTCCTTCTTTATGCCCGCAGTATACCAAGTGAGTGATGTTAATATTCTAAATGGTTGTAAATATCAAAATGAAATAAGGCAAGTAGTTAGTTATGAAAGTCTATACACAGATATAGCGCAGGATGGTGATGAAATACTTGTATATGGAAAGATGGAGGAGGTTCATGATTTAAAAACTAATGAAATATATTCGCAAATAGTCGTTGGTACATACGAAGCCCAGGGTAAGGATTTTATTAAGCCATTAAAGATAATTAATAAATGATAAAATGATAAATAATACTAAACTAATAATTAATTTGAGGAAAAGGATTAATTTATATGCTTTCTATTTATCAAGTGGATTAGCGCTTGAAGCAGCAGCATATCCTAAGCCTGGTAATGTACATAGGCTTCACGATTTTAGCGATATAAGGTTTGAGGATTTCATAATAGCATCGGGCATATCACAGATATACTTCTTAAAGGGAATACTTAGGGGGATGGTCCTAGCTAAAGGAGTTGAAATGAAAAACGTTTATGGTGACTTAATAAGGAGTATTGTTATTAATTCAATGAATATAAGTGGCAGTGGTAATACAAACTTAGGATCAGGTCTTCTTCTTGTGCCACTATCAGTGGCTTTAGGCTATTTAAAGGTCTATAATTATGAAATTGAACTGAATAACCTATTGTCAATAGCGCAGAATCTCCTAAGGAAATACTCGACAGTAAATGATACAATAAATTATTACAAAACTGTTAGGGTAGTATCGCCAAGTTACATAAGGTCAACTGACAATACTGGAGAAATGCCCAATGCGTGGGATTCAAATTTTATTAATAAGATAAAAGGTAAGGGAATAACCCTATGGGACATAATCTCATTCTCGTCAAAATACGATTTAAACTCGAATGAGATTACGCAGGGATATCCAAGAAACCTAGGGCTAATATTATTCATGATTAATAGATTAAAGATACATGGAGAATGGAATAGAGCAGTCGTAGAGACGTATATTTATCAGCTATCAAGGGAAAAGGATCCCGTGATAATGCGTAAGTACGGTAATGAGACCGCATCATACGTACAAAATGAGGCGCGTAAAATAATGCAATGTATAGATGATTGGGCCGTATGTAAAAAGGAAATTGAGATCTTTGATGAGAAATTATTCGAACGTAAAATAAATCCAGGTTCAACTGCTGATTTAATTGCAACTGCGATTTCGCTTTATTCACTTTGGAGACAGAAAAGTATTATAAGATTAAAATAATTCCTAATAGTAATGTTCTATTATAAATTTATTATTAAGTTTCTATTTCTTTCGAATGCGCGTTTGTAGGACATGTATATTGAGTATGTTGCTGGGAATACGTACTTACTTGATTCTACTTAGCGGTCACTGGTTTAGCAATATCTCCTGAGAGGGGAGGCTTTTGGCTTGGCTTGATGGCTGGAACAATGATGCTAGGCATGGGAATATCAGAAATACCATCAGGAATAATTTTAGTCGCAATAGGTTATAGAGGTCATGTATTTACTTGTCACGGCATTCCTCATTGTATCGCTTCTCCTTTAATACCGCCTGGTACAACCTATGTTGCACAAAGAAACGTGAATCTTGAGTACTACTCAATAGCAACAACAATAATATGGCTCTTTCAAACGCAGCAATTATAGAGATGATTGAAGGATTAATGAAGAAGCTAGAACTACCAAAAGTAGTATAAAGTTTCTTAATCTTTAATTTTGTTATGAGGGTATTAATTACAGAATATGTTTTGAGTACGTATCATAAAGATGATACTTTAATCTACTTAATGCCTGAAGCATTTACCATGGTTGAATTTTTAGCTTATTCATTAATAATGAACGGAGCTTATGTTGGCATAACCATGAGCTCGTTGATTAATTCTTCATTACTTTCAATACTACCAGGTAGCATAATCGTAATTGATCCTCATAATTATTTTGATGAAATGAGTAGATTGAATAAAAATTTTGATTATGTGATCGTAATAGCTCCCCCTAAGGAATTGGTTGAGATTATTGATTTATTTGATGATGAGATGCTACTTCAACCATCAAGGAAATTAATTAAGCTCTTCTCGAGCAAATACACTATAGTAAAGGAATTAGGCAAGTGTGGATTTAAAGTTCCTGAAACAAAAATTATTGATTTGAAGCATGAGCATAGCTCTATTTCTGGAACTAATTTTCCGATAATTGTTAAACCTACATATTCAGCAGGATCTGAGTGCGTATATCTAGTAAATAGTGACAATGAACTAAGGCAGGCCTTATTGAATACTATTAATTGTGATCCTTATGGTATGGTCGTCCTTCAGGACTTTATTAATGGTGTGCATGGTAGTATTTCTGTTGTATATGGTGTTAATGGCCCGTTATTTTATTCATTGAATCTTCAATTAATTAAGAATATAAATGGTTCTCTTCGTTTTATTGGAGGAATATTGCCGATCAGAAAGGAAGAAATATTAAATGATGTTGAGAGAATAATACATGGTCTTTTTACTTGTTATCCTGAGTTGAGGGGTTATGTCGGGCTCGATGTTGTTTGGAATAATGAGGGTGTTTGTATCATAGAGGTTAATCCTAGGCCTACGACATCCATTGCCGGCATTGTATCGTTATATCCAGGTTTTGGTAAATACATGCTTAGTATTCATGATAGAAATATGACACAAACGGCCTTTTTAGGGGATTTAATAAACGGTTATGCCTACTATGTATCATATAATAATGAAGTTGCGGACAGTTTAGGTATGAACGAAGGTGTTGATAAAGAGATCATTTCTATTTTTCAAAGAACCGTAGAGGTAGGTAAGACTAGTAATTTAATTAATATCTATCAAAGAATAAAACCTTTATTAAATAATTTAGTATATGATATAAATGATGTTTTGCGTTAAGTAAGGCTTAAATAACACCATAACTTACCCTACATACAATGGTAAAGCTTTTGGTTAGTATTAAGGAACCTAATGAAATTCTAGACGCTTTGGAGGGTGGTGCTGATATAATCGATGTGAAAGATACGGAGCATGGAAGTCTAGGTCTTCCTTCATTGCTCATTGTAAGGGAAGCAGCGCTAAAAATTGGTAAACTAAGGGAAAAGAGTGCGCCGCTGGGTGATGTAAGTCATTACGATGAATCCCTCGCCTATGCAGCTTATGTACTTGATGAATTAGGATATAACTATATAAAGATTGGTTTGAAAACAAACTCAAGAGGGGAATCCATTAAGATTACGCATAGTGTTGTGAGCTCAGTATCGCACAACGTTAAAGTGGTCTTAGTGGGTTATGCTGATTTTCAAAGATTCAGTACATTATCGCCACTGGATGTTATTGATGTAGCTAGTTATGCTAATGCCAATGGAGTTATGATAGATACGTTGGGTAAGGGTGAGTACTCAACTTTTGACATACTTTCGTATGAATATTTATCAAGTTTTGTTAATAAGGCTAGGAAGTACGGCCTTTTCACAGCACTAGCAGGAGGATTGAAAATAAGCCATATTGATAAGGCCGTATCTCTTGGATTTGATGTAATTGGCGTTAGGACCGCCGCATGCCAGGGTGGAAGAAATGGAAGAGTTAAGAAGGACCTTGTAATGATACTGAAACAAAGGGTACTGGAGACTGAAAAGGTTGTTTAGGGAGTTATTAGTGTATACTCGTCATCGATATTGTTAATAATGCTGTTTAAGATCCAGGGCTTTCTTGCATTAAATATGGCTACGTTTTTGCCAGTCATTTCGATCAATGCCTTTATATATGTATCAACAATATCCATATCCTTAAGTTCAATAACCCTTATCCGCCTCACAATCTTTCCATTAAGTGCGATGCCATCAATGACCTTTGCGAGTATTGTCATGTCAAAACTTAATTTATACGTAAGATAAAGCGCTATCGAATCACTGGTAACGGACCAACTGTGAGGAAGCTCATCAAATCTTCGTATTACTTCGTAAGGCATTATCAATGGAATTTTACCTTGTTTTTCCATTACTTCACGTAAATTAGTTACTTCCTTAATAATGTCTGGAAATGCATTTGAAATATATGAACCATAAACTTCCATTGCCTTTATTGCCATCCAATGAGCGATATCGTCATTGAACCCTACTCGAGCCTGCAAATCCTTTACTAAATCAGCGAATTCACTACCACCCGGTACTAATGCTATAAGTGCGGTGTTACTTTGATAAATCTCATATAGTGTAATTACTAATTGTCTTAGTATGTCAGGGTATCTCATTAAATGACCACTAATCTTAAGGACATATCTCTTCATGAAATTCCCCTTTAACAAGCATTAGCGTAGCAGCATATGCTGGAAATACACTACTAATGTATGTATTTAGTAATTTATCAACGTCAATTATTTCCTTAAAACCTGCTCTGCGTGATGCTTCATACGCTAAATGCTTACCAATCCCAGCTATCACCGCACTAAATAATGATGGTCTAAAACCCATTGAAGCTATCCACGATCTAACCTGCATTAATGCTTCAAATATCTTAAATACTTGTGATTCATATACGTATCGGGCAATCTCAATTATCTCATCATTATTAAGTATATTAATGTCTGCACAGGGAACACGGGAAAGCCTTGCCATGGCTTCACCGATGCTTTTACCTCTACCATCAGCTGTCTCTGATGTGTAATCATCAGGACTTATATTACCTAAGACTAGGTGAACATCTCCAGACAATGCAAATCGCTCAAAGGATACTCTAGCAAAGTAGCCTTTATATGGAACCCTATCGACTATAGTCGCCACATTAGCCCTTAAAGCACCTGTATAAACTAACTCACCAACAATAAGCTTCTCAGGGTCTGTCCTACCCCTAACACTTACCCTTCCGTTAATAATGGGTATGATCGTCGTCGTGGTGCTGCCAATATCTATAAAGACAAAGTTGTTAAGATTAAGGCTCTTACTCAAGCAATTCTCTAAATACCAAGCTGATGCTGCCCAATTAGCAGCAGCTACCTTCAATGTACTAGAAAGAGCTTCATCTTTTGTAATAAGCCTTATTTCATTAGTCACGTAATAATTAGATAGGGAATCATTGAATGTCTTCTCGACCGCATTAATTATATACTGAACACCAATATCCTTAGTCTTAAATACATCACTTAATTCAGCAGTCATCGTGGTTACCGTATAATACTTACTTCCCTCACTTAAGTTAAATTTTGACTTTATTTCGTGCAGTTTTGGTACCAATGATTCAGCGCCATTTATCCAGATTGGGTTATGAATTCTAACGATATCATCTATGTGTATTTCATTATTTCTAATAATTATTTTCACGGCTTTTATATATGCGCCACCTATATCCAATCCGACAACTGTGTATTGTGCAGAAAAATCCTTCATAGTAATCTAGAATAGAGAAATAAGACGGTATTTAAGTTGTTTTGAACTTGTTAATGGTGCCGTTGCCTTACTTTTTCTGGTAGAATGGGTGCGTGACTTTGTCTTTCTGTGCCAGTATGTCATCAATCCTAGGTTCTCCTTCCATTGCTCTTTTAATTGCTTGCTTAACTGCTTCATAGTTATATTGATATATCTTGTCGGAATCCTTAGCCGCTGGGTGTATAAATACGCCTACAATTATTACGACATCATCTACTATATCCTTAGGAATAACGCCCTCGGCCACAGAGTCAACTACCGCTTTGGCAACGGCATACTGAGCCGGTCCAAATATTTGTTCCGCTTGTTTCATGTTCTCAATAGTCACCTTGGGAACAATCAATGTAAACGGCTTAGCTGGCAAGTTGGGAGTTAATACTGCATATAGCTTTGTGTGTCCATGTGTTTGATGCGCAAGCCCAAACGCAAAACCTACACCGGCTGGACCATCTTTATCGCCAATTATTAGGTCGATATGTGCAACCTCATTGCCCTCACCAACCAGAGCCTCACCAAACCTTATTCCTAACTTGGGTTTACTAACCATACAGATCGAATTAGGTTATAAAACCTTAGTTTTAAAGCTTTATCCTGCTAATCCTTCCTTAGTACATTCCAATTTTTAAAAATAAAATGTTAAGCCAAATTTTAGACTTATTGAATATAATTCGAAAAATCTTTCCTAACTCATGTAAGATAGTTTTATAAATAAGTAGATCCAGGAAGCTGAATGTATGGCACTCCTCCTCGAAGCTAAAAAGGGAGATATAGCTGAAAAGGTTATAGTGGTGGGTAATCTGAATAGGCTCGAAATAGTAAAATCCATGCTTACATCACCTAGGCTTGTAAATCAGGCATTCGGATTTACGGCATATACTGGAAAGTATAAGGATGAAGATCTAACTGTAATATTTCATGGAATAGGAATACCATCACTAGCTCTAGTTACTGAAGAATTATATAATCTAGGTGCTAAGTATTTAATTAGATTTGGAAGTTGCTCCTCAATCAAGCCCGATATACCACCAGCCAGCTACATAATACCCACCGGCTACTCATACAATATAGGGGGTTATCTCTATCAATATACTGGAGAACTAGTAAGCTTAGCCGCTGTGCCAGACTTTAAGTTGGTTAGAGCAATCGCTGAAAACCTAGAGAAAAATAACTTAGAGTACTATGCAGGCCCAGTATTTACTAGTGATTCTATATACACACATAATCAAGCATTTTCCAAGAAATGGGCAGACAGAAACCATATAGCAGTGGAACTTGAAGGCGCAGCTCTACTCTTAACGTCGATGCTAAAGGGCATACACGCAGCATCACTGCATGTTGCATATGCAAACCTATATACTGGAGAAACTGCAGATTATAATAAGATAGTAGAAAGAGAAAGAATTGTTGGAAAAATATTAATAGATACGCTCGTAGAAATGCGCTAAACCTGTATACTAAATGCTAAATTTAAATTTATGGGTGATTACGAATGGTATACATCCAATATTTATACCCCCTCAGTAACGTTTCACTTGATATAATCTTTGCTATGACACCAATAATCGTACTATTTATCTTCCTCATGGTACTTAAGATGAGCGCGTGGAAAGCAGCTCTTATTGCAGGAATAGCCACTGTAATATTGGGTGTGGGAATATGGCATGCTGATTTAATAAATTTAGGTTATGAGTTTATAACCGGTGCATTTGATGGTGAACTTTATGTTGCATGGATAGTACTATGGGGTTTAGTATTCTTTAATACGCTAGTGTATACTGGGAATTTTGAGGCATTTAAGGTATGGGTGGCTAGAAATGCTACTGATGATGTAAGAATACAGGCTTTTTTAATTGGGTGGACGTTTAATGCATTATGGGAGGGTTTAGTGGGATTTGGATTTCCGTGGGCTATTGTGGCACCTATTCTAGTAGCCTTAGGATATGATGAAAGTAAGGCTCTAAAGGTTGCCGCGCTGGCTAATACAACTCCAACAAATTATGGCGGTTTGGGAACCCCTATACTCATATTAGCAGAAGTCACTGGTCTTCCATTACTTGCAGTTTCCGCTGCCGCCGCTAAGTTCTTAACCATATTAAGCATTGCACCTATACTTACAGTAATCTATCTAGTTGATGGATTTAGGGGAATAAGGGATATCTTTCCACTCATAATAGTTGGATACATTAGTTTTGCTATACCTTTCTATTTAGTAGCGGCCTATGTCGGGCCTTTCTTACCGGATATAGTGGCATCCCTGGTTTCATTTGGAGTTAATATGATATTCCTAAGGTACTGGAGACCAAAAAGGATTGTAAGGCTTACCACTAATAATAATTTGAATAGTATTGGAAGAAATTTAACTAAGGAAGAGATAGATAGAGGAGTTTTGAGAACATGGATAGCTTTTTTTGTTATGATAGTTATAGTTACCGCATGGACTGGTCCCTGGTCCCCATTAGCAACGTATAAACTATTTGTAATTGGATTAAAGGCATACTCCCAGTTGTATCATAAAATTGAAACATATTACATGATATTCAATCTCTTTGCCCCTGGCACTGCAATAATGGTGTCATGGCTAGCTACATTGCCTATATTAGGGGCTGACTTGTCCACGATCGTTAAGAGCTTAAAGACTACAATAAGGCAGTATTGGGGAGGAATACTTACGGCATTCTTCGCGGTGGGTATGGCTTTTGACTTTAATTATATTGGCATGCCATATACATTAGCTGCAAATACAAGGTTCCTGGGCGCCATTGCATTTCTATTCATATCTCCATTCCTAGGATGGTTAGGATGCGCATTAACTGGAAGTGATACCGTTAGTAATACATTATTTGGTGTCTTCCAACTTGCTGTAGCATCAATACTCCACTTCCCCACATATCTAACCGTAGCTCTTAACAGTGCAGGCGCAGCTACAGGCAAGCCTGTATCACCAACGACCTTAGCCGCAGGCGTATCAACATCCTCCTACGCAAGAAGAGAAGGAATAATAGCCAGAGCCAATTTACCATGGACGATAGTATTCTGTACAATTTTAGCCATTATAGGAATACTAATGTACCTATTTGCTCCATACCTATTCGCATAATATGAAAAGTAATTAAAACAGCATTTTAAAATCATAATCTAAACCTATATCCTTTAAATGAAAACCATATTTCACAATCGTAAACTCCTTCCTAAATTCAATTACCTCCCTCCTAATTCTTTCTGGGTCCTCACCTTTAATTAGTACTCTAGCCATAAACTCCGCAATAACTTTCATCTCATCCTTACCCATGCCGAACCTCGTCATCTCCTGAACACCAAGTCTCAAACCACTCACCTCCTCCTTAAAGGCCTTGTTCCAAGGCGTTGCTGTCTTACTAACTATTATGTTAGCCCTTTCAAGGAGTATGGCTGACTTAGCACCACCACCTAGTTTCGAAACATCAAGAAGTACCTGGTGTGTTCTTGTGAACCCCTTGTTCTCGGCAGCCACATTAAACCCGAGCGCATGTAGTTCCTCTGCGAGAGTACGTGCGTTTTCAACTATTTGTTTAGCATAGGCTTCTCCAAATTTCATCATCTCTATAGCAGCAACCGCAGTTGCTGCATATCTATGGTGATGGTAATTAGATGTTAGTCCTGGAAAAACAGTCTTCTGAATAGGAGCAAACAAATTCTCATTATTTGTAAAAATTACACCGCCCTGCGGTCCGGGAAATGTTTTATGAGTTGATGATGTCATGATATCAGCGCCTAAGTCCAGGGGGTTTGGAAATGCGTTACCGGCTATTAGACCAAGTACATGGGCTGAATCATGCAGTAAATAACCATTAACCTCATGAAACA
>ERZ1669250.162-NODE-162-length-35564-cov-7.062041_pt1 | contig 35564 bp, 40 predicted proteins | sample MGYA00579295_ERZ1669250 | MGnify/ENA primary metagenome ERZ1669250 (study PRJEB41166, sample SAMN08046056) | hot springs metagenome | biome: hot spring; feature: acid hot spring; material: thermophilic sediment; isolation source: thermophilic sediment from acid...
TAGCAGGAATAGTGGTGATTGTAATAGTGGTGGCTGCAGTAGCAGCAATAATAGCGTTGAGGAGGAAATGAGTTGATGCGTGCTTAGTTTAGATTTTAAAATTAATATTATTTTTCAGTATATGGGAATTGATTTCCCCAAGTTAATGGTTTTCATTTGTTTTTAACTGACAGAACTTGATTTATATGAATAAAGCCTCATGCTTAACTATAAGTGGTAATAAAATGGGAATGCTGAGGTAGGTAGTTAAATAAGGTTGGATTAACGTGTCCTGGCGGTTATGCTTTAATATCTCATTATTAGTGGTTTATTATGCTTAAGCCGCTTAACTTTATTATTATTGTTTCGGATACTTTCCGTCTTGATTTAATAACTGGTTTTAGGGTTAGGGGCAGGGTTGTTAGGGTTCCATTCATTAGCCACCTAGCCTCAGGTGGTGTTTTCTTCACTAGGGCTTACACTGCCTCATTTCCAACAGTGCCTAATAGGCATGATTTACTAACTGGTAAATTCACATTCACATACCATGATTGGGCTCCATTACCTCCTGGTGAGGTTACGTTACCAGTGATGCTTAGGGGTGCTGGGTATGTTAGCGTTTTGATTGCTGATACTCCTCATATTCTTAAGGATGGGTTTAACTATGATAGGGGTTTTGATGCTTGGGTTTGGGTTAGGGGTCAGGAGAATGATAGGTTTAGGATTGTTAAGGATGTTAAATTACCGTGTAGTCCAAGTAAGCTTAGGGATGTTGAAACAACCCTTAGGCATATTGTGAATAATGCCGGTAGGATTCATGAGGAGGATTGGATACCTGCCAAGACGATTATAGAGGCTTCACATTGGCTTGAGGAGAACTACAACCTGGGTAAACCATTCCTACTCCACGTAGACCTCTTTGATCCTCATGAACCATGGGATCCACCTAGATGGCTTATTGATAGGCTTGACCCAGGTTACAGTGGTGAGGAGGTTATTTACCCAGCCTACGGTCCCTCAGACTACTTAACTATTGATGAGGTTGAGCATGTTAGGGCACTTTACGCGGCTGAGGCTCTGCTTGTTGATAAGTGGGTTGGTAGGCTTCTGGAGAAGGTTGATGAACTAGGCCTACTTGATAACACAGTCATAGTGTTCACTTCAGATCATGGATTCTACCTTGGTGAGCATGGCTTAATCGGTAAGTCGGTAATAATGGGTGAGCACCATGGGTACGCACCATTATACGAGGAGGTTGCCCACATCCCCCTAATTGTAAGGTTCCCAGACTCAATGGGGATTAGGAGCATTGAGTTTAATGGGCTTGTTCAACCACCAGACATAACCGCAACAATACTTAACCTGGCTGGCGTTGATTACGTTAAGTATGGTGTTCAGGGAAAACCACTGCTACCCTACATTACCGGTGAGGTTAAGGAGCCTATTAGGGGTATTGCGGTCACAAGCCCACCCATAATACATGGTACTGCAGGTGGTTTGAGGCCTACTGTAACGGCAGATGAGTGGAGTTTAATAATGGCCTTTGAGGATTCCCAAGGGCTTGAGGGGGTTACGTACACTATGATTGTTGATGGTAAGCCAAGGGTGCTTAAACCATTCGGTAGGATTGAGACCGAATTATACAACCTGGTTAAAGACCCTAAACAAGGCGTTAACATTGCCTCAGGGAACTGGCAAATAATTGAGGAGCTACACGGTAAATTCATAAAACTACTAAGGGAATTAGGGACAAGGGAGGAACACTTGAAACCACTCCTAAAATTAAAGAAACCATCAACTAAAAATTAAGCGCTAGTAAACTCACCCTAACAAATACATGCTTGATTACTAACTTATTTAACATATATGGCAAGATCCTCAATATCCGTACGGTATTATATTTGTTTAAGATTGCTTAAGTAGTTTAAACTTAGGGACCTTATTCTTAACTATAGCTGATTATTGGGAGGTCCCAGTCTTATAAATATCCTCAAGTCTCTTCATTACATCATCATTTATCTTAACGTTTAGGCTTTCTAAGTCCTCTTCAAGCTGTTTAACACTTGTTGCGCCTATTATGGGTATTATCGTTACTCCAAGGTTCTCACTTCTCTTAAGCATCCATGCTAATGCTAACTGAGAATCACTTACGCCTAATTCCTTAGCTACCTCATGGAATTCCATGAGTATTTTAAGGTTCCTATCAGTGAAGTACCTGCGTCTCATACCTTCTATGTAATCCGCCCTAGACATTTCAGGTATTCTCCAGGTCTTCTTCTCGAAGTCAACGTACTTGCCTGTTAATACTCCCTGAGCTAAAGGTATGTAGGCTAGTATTGCCATGCCGTACCTCTTGGCCACAGGTATCTTATCGTTCTCAATCCACCTTTCAATGTAGTTGTACGGCTCCTGCATTGTCACGAAGGGTTCCATGTTCCTTCTTTCAGCTAGTTCCATGAATTCTACTATGTCGTGGGCTGGGTGATTGCTTTCACCAATGTAGTTGACTAAACCATCCTCAACAAGGTAGTTAAGAGTCCTAAGAGTCTCAATCTTAGGAGTATCAGGATCGGGGGCATGTATTTGATATAGGTCAACGTACTCTAAGCCAAGTCTCCTTAATGATTCCTTAATCTGCCACCTAATGTGCTTCCTAGACAACCCCTCACCATTAGGCCAAGGAGCCATTCTAAACCTTACCTTTGTTGCTATAACCAGTGATTCCCTATCATAACCCTTAAGCACATTACCCAATATTCTCTCAGCATTACCGGCGTGAATGTAATCTGGCCCAGACATCGTACCGTGGTATACGTTGGCTGTGTCTATGAAGTTGATTCCTAAGTCAATAGCCCTCTTAATTATCCTAGTAGTCTCCTCCTCATCAACCTTATAGACACCATACTCATCCTTAACCCTAGAAGGGGGGAGATGCCACATGCCAAGGCATATTTGTGAAACCTTAACCCCAGACCAACCAAGCTTAACATACTGCATAATACGGTTGGTCTCTAACCCTTTTAACTGTTACTGATCATTCTATTCCATTACCGTTAAGTCGCCATGGCGAATCTCTCTGGGCTGTAGGTGAAGTTTGCTGGGAGTACGCCAGTCCTCTTATAGTACTTAACTAACCTGTGTATCTTAGATTCAGTTAGCATTAAGCCTTTCTTAGCTGACATATCCTTAGGATGCTCCTCAAGGTGCCTTCTAATGTTTACAGCCCTTCTAATCAACGCCATTAAGTCCTCCGGTATCTGAGGCTTAAGCCCATTCTCCTCAAGTATCTCAGTAATCCTTTTATTTGTAACAACCTTAACCAGTGGTATACCATACTGATCCCTCAGTATAATGCCTATTAATGATGGTGTAAACCCCCTCCTGGCTAATTCAACCACAAGCCTCTCCACATCTTCAGGGCTATAGCTTAACCACGGTGGTATTGTCTTAGTAGCTGGCCTGACTGATCCACTACTACCACGCTTATGCCTAGACCTATGCGGCACGCCTAGTCTTAATCCCTTAGTTTTATAAACTTTAAGCTGGGTTAAGCTTCACTTAACAGCTTTAAAGAGGGGCACTTACCTTTTAAGTTTAAGACACTAAAATACTGCGGATTTAACTAGTCAGTATGGGGTATTGGCTGTTCCTCAACCGAACTTACGGAGCTATGTTCCGCAAGAATTCTTAATCTCACAGGCTCAGCAACTACATCCCTTACTGATAATACACCAATTGGGTTACCTACCTCATCTACAACTACCAGGTGCCTTATGTTGAACCTATGCATTAACTCAGCGGCTTCATATAATGTTGAGTCAGGGTTTATTGTGACGACATTTCTCGTAGTTATTCTCTCCACTGGTTCACTTAAATTCACTCCATCAGCCACCGCCCTCATTATATCCCGTTCACTGACCACGCCAATCATCTTACCACCGTTAGTCACTACCAATAGGCCTACTTTGTCATTAGTCATTACCTTAGCGGCATCCCTTATGGGTGTAGATGCATCAACAAATATTAATCCTCTCCTCATTAACTGATTCACCTTCACTGGCATTGGGAAGCCTAGAGCGTAAGGTAAATAAACTTTTTTAACTGCAGAATATTTATACGACAATAGGCGAATTTTAAGACAATTACTGTGACTCCGACGGCTGCTCCTCCTCAATTGCCCTAACACCAATGTTAAGTAGCCTCTTGAAGACTCTATCAAGTAGCCTAATGTAGGTTCCCCTGGGCCCAACGAAGGCCCCCATTTCCCTCCTTAAGGTTACTTGTAGTTCAGGTCCAGCGAAATCAACGTCAACAATGTGTTTAGTTATCCAACTCATTGGGTGTATTGTTCTGATCCACTGCTTGAAGTCAAGGCTCATTTCAACAGTTCTTATTAACTTAAAGCCTGAATCATTCTCAATAGCCTTAATCCTCTCACCACCCTTACCCACAACCCTACCTAGGTAACCCTCCTTAGCTACTATTAAGGCATCTGGAACATTCTCAGACTTTATGTCTAAACTCTCCTTAATATCCCTGAAACCCACCACGGTAACTACGTCTGCGTCTGGGGCATGAACCCTTATAACGTCTATTAGCTTCTTTTCATCATCATTAAGGCCCCTTCTCCTCAGCCTAAGCTCAAACATTAGCTTAAGACCCCTCTTAGCACCAGGTCTAATTATGTCCTTTAAACCAAGGTCGACAACCATGGCGTTCTCCTCATTAAGCAGGACCTCCCTCATTAATGTTGCTCCATCCTTCTCGATACCTAATGGTCTCTGCAGTATTGGGTCACCGGCAATAATTAACTTAGCGTTCCTACCCATCCTCATAAGAACCTCCGCGGCGTTCTCAGGGGGAGCGTGCTGTGCATCATCCAACAGTATCACTGACTCATCGAAGGTCCTACCCCTCAGATAATTAACGTCTGTTACAATTACTTTACCATCCCTAAGCATCTTCTCCATATCATCCCTAGGCACCATGTCGCCTAATATGTCGTATAGGTATTGCCCAGCAACCCTATAGTACAAGTCACCCAACTCCTCAGGGGACTCAAGCCTACCACTGGTTATGTCTATTAGAGGCCTAGCTATTATGAGCCTCTTAAACCGACCACTTAATACAGCTGAGATACCGTAAATCACAGTTATGAAGCTTTTACCTGTTCCAGTTGGACCAAAGGCTCCAATAACCTCATTACTATCATCCTTAAGTACATTAATTAACCTCTCCTGTCCTGTGGTAAGCGGCTTAACATTGTCAAATAGGCTAGACATCATTAACCTTACTTCGCCTTCCTTTTAAACTTTATAAGCCCAATAGCAATAGAGGAATCATTAACATGAGGACGCTGTGTAAGTATTGATGCAGTTTATTAAAGGCATGGTTCACAGGTATGTGTCAAGCGTTATCTCAGCAATATCATATGCATAGGCTGCTAACCTACCTATTGACTCAATCACTAGGTTTAATGGCCCAGTTATACTGTAGGCCTTAAGCGCATTATTAACCTCAACCCTCCTTTGGGCAATGCTATTCCTCATATCCAACACGGTCTGCGCCTTATCAACATCCCTACTTAAGAATGAGGATACTGCGGATTTATGAAGGTTATTAACCTCATCACCAAGAACCAGTATTAAGTCAGCCACGTTCTCATTAATTGAACCAACCTCAAGCATCCATTGGGCAATCCTCCAGGAATGGTCACCTGACCTCTCAAGGGACTTAGAGACCAGTAGGCAGGATAAGAGCTCAGGCCTATCATCAATTTCAACGCTCTTAACGCTTATTAAACCGTTTATAGTCATGTTTATTAACCTATGTATAAGCATGTAGTTTCTGTCAACATCGTAATCCCTATCCATGACATCCCTAGCCACGCTGAGTCTTTCCTCAGGATCCATTTTAATTAGACTTAAGGCATCCTTAAACATTCCTGACACAACATTACTCATCCTGGCTATGAAGCTCTTAATAGGCATGCTACTTGTAGGGGATAGTACAGTTACCTTGACTTCACCATCACCGTAACTTATGGTCTCAACCATGGGCACGCGGACGCTGATCTCCCTAGTGACCTCGTCGATTAACTCCCTATCAATACTACCCATGAAAGTAACCCTAATGATTTGCGCACCCTTAATAAAGGCGCTTATGACTCTCCTAATCACTGAATCAGAACCCTCACCCGGCTTAACCTCAATAACCCTCTGGGTTTCGACCTCATGAACCATTAACGCAGGCAGCATTGCAATCTCATAACCCCTAAACTCCAGGTAGACTGGGCTACCGGCGTTAATCCCAAGCACCTCAGCCCACCTCTTAGGTATAGTTACGGCTAAGGAGGACTTACCGGCAACTTGAATCTTCCTAACCTCAATGGGGTTCTTCACGTGGACACTGCCTTAGTTAAGCCTAATAAAGGTTGTTCCTTACCCGTTACTTTAAGGGTTAGGTTTAATGAACATGATGGAGGCTGCGGCTTTAGGTAATGCTCATTAAGACGGTAAGTGAATTGATTAAGCAGCTATTTTTAAAAAGGGAACCAGCCGCATGTTAAATATGAGTAAGGCTGTTAAGGCAAGGGCACACACGTGGTACACTATAGATATGGAGAAGGGCGTGTTCAGGTTTAATAAGAGGCTATGCCCCAGGTGTGGTTCAGTAATGGCTTACCATAAGGAACCAGTACCCAGGTGGCACTGTGGTAAATGCGGCTACACCATATTTGAAAGCCAAGCCCCAAGGCAGAGGGTAAGTAGAGGTAGGTGAATTCAAGAAGCGCCAGCAGCATCCTCATCCCTAGGGAAACACCCCTTACTAATAAAAAGGCAGTAGACGCATGCCTAATAAGTTTTAAATACAACTAAGACGCCTAAGACCTAATGATAATTCTTGGTATTGAGTCAACAGCCCACACTATAGGGGTGGGGATTGTTAGCGAGAATGGTGTATTGGCTAATGAGAATGAAACCTACACTCCACCCCAGGGTTTAGGTATTCACCCTAGGGAGGCTGCGGATCACCATGCCGTGAAGGCGCCATACCTGATTAAGAGGGCTTTAGATAAGGCTGGTGTTAGGTTAAGTGACATCGATGCAGTAGCCTTCTCCCAAGGACCCGGCTTAGGACCCGCCTTAAGGGTTGGGGCTACTGTAGCCAGGTTCATAGCCATTAAGTACAGTAAACCCCTTGTGCCTGTTCACCATGGAGTAGCTCACATTGAGATAGCTAAAATGACCACAGGCGCTAAGGATCCACTAGTGCTCCTAGTCTCCGGTGGGCATACTATGGTGACCGCCTACTCGGGTGGTAGGTATAGGGTTTTTGGTGAGACTATGGACATATCAGTAGGTAATTGCCTAGACATGTTTGCAAGGTTCCTCGGCTTACCTAACCCTGGTGTACCACACCTTGAGGAGTGCGCCAGTAGGGGTAAGGTGATGTTAGAGTTACCTTACACTGTTAAAGGGCAGGACATGTCCTTCGCAGGCTTATACACCGCGGCAGTTAAGCTAGTTAAGGAGGGGAAGAGGACTGAGGACGTTTGCTTATCCATAGTTAACACGGCTTACTACATGTTAGCTGAGGTTACTGAAAGGGCATTAGCATTATTGGGTAAGAGGGAGATTGTACTTGCTGGTGGTGTAGCTAGGAGTCACATACTGAGAAGCATAATGGAGATTGTTGCGTCAGAGTACGCAGCAACACTGCATGTCGTCCCCCCTGAGTACGCTGGCGATAATGGCGCCATGATTGCTTGGACTGGTTTACTAGCCTATAGAAGCGGCGTGAGTATCAGTATTGAGGATAGTGTAATCAGGCAAAGGTGGAGAATTGATGAGGTTTCAATACCTTGGATTAAGTACAGTAATTCCTAGCCTCTTCCTCCCAATTAAGGTACTTAAGTGCTATAAGAATGTAGGATCCCTATACACTTATAAGTAGGGTACTGTAGGGTTGGTTAATGTCGGTGGATCCACTTTACCTTAAGCTGCTTGAGAGGGCTTACAAGATAGTGACGCCTAAGGTTGAGAGGAGGAGGGAGATACCTAAACTTAGTGTTGAGATTGAGCCTAGGAGGACTATTATTAGGAATTTCAAGGATATAGCAGATAGGTTAAACAGGGATGTTACACATATGGCGAGGTTCTTCATTAAGGAACTGGCTGTACCAGGTAATGTTGACCCTAATGGATCCCTAGTAATCTACGCTGAACGCACGCCAAGAACCCTTGAGGCAGTTTACGATAGGTACATTAAACTTTACGTAACCTGCCCAGTCTGCGGTTCCATAGACACGTACCTTGTTAAAGAAGATAGGATATACGTATTAGTTTGCACTGCCTGTGGAGCCAGAACGCCTAGAAGGGCTTAGGCGCTCTTGTTGGATTCTTAAGGTTAGCTTTAATTAATGGGCACTTGCCGCCCTTGGGGCCGTGTCTTCGAAGGTTATGGGTTTACCATGTGGGCAGGAGCTTGGTTTACCCATGTTTTCGTAAAGCTTCTTAAGAACCTCAATGGGCATTGTGGTCTCCATTTTCGATGCAAGTCTACAAGCCTCCTCAACACTGAAGCCTAGGCTGACAAGCCAGGTTTCAATTATCCTATGGCTATTATCAACCAACTCAAGCAGCATCTTACCATCGCTCGTTAAGCAAACTCCCTCATGGCTTTTAGTAACGAAGCCCTTTGAGACTAAGTGGGTAATCTCCTCGTATACACTTGAGGCTGACCTGCCTAGCTTTCTGGATAATGAGGTTATTGATATTGGTGAACCCTCATTATTGATGGCTCTCAGGTACTCAAGCTCCTTTACTGTTACTTCCCCTAAATCAACCATAGGTTAAACTTAGTGGAGGTATTTAAATAACTTAAGTCTTTCTAGTAATGAACTAAGCCCTAATCAGCTTAATCACATGCTCATACTCACTTACCCCTGGCCTGAGACCGTAGGTTAATATTACTAGGTCACCGTGCTTGATTAAACCATCCTTAATGTATGTGTTTAAAGTATCCACCATACCCTTATCGTAGTCTTGGTCATTAATGACCCTGGCCTCAACACCCCAGAGTAGCTTAAGCCTACGGAACACTACCTCACTTGGGGTACCAGCCAGTATCTGCACCTTAGGCCTATACCTGGAGAGCCTAATGGCTGTTAAGCCGCTCTTAGTGAAAACCACTATCTTTGCACCTATATTATCAGCCAACTCAGCCACCCCTAGCGCAAACTTCATTCTCTCATCAAATGCTGTAGAATCAGCCCTAAAGCCGGGGGTTACTTGGTTCTCATAATTATTAACTATCCTCCTAAGCCATTCAACAGCCTCAACTGGGTAATTACCCATTGTAGTCTCATCAGTTAGGAGCAGTGAATCAACACCCTGAAGTACACTGGTCATGACGTCAACCACCTCCGCCCTAGTGGGTACTGGGTTATTGACCATTGATTCAAGAAGCTGAGTGGCCACCATAACTGGCTTACCGCAGGAGTGAGCTGCAGCAATGATCTTCTCCTGGATCTTAGGAACCTCCTCCAGGTTGAATACCATTCCTAAGTCACCCCTAGCCACCATGATGTAGTCCGCGTCGCATGCCACATCCCTTATGCTCCTAACTGCGCTTGCCGTCTCAACCTTGACGACGATTGTTGGTGAGTAGTTGAGGCTCCTTAAGTACTCCCTTGCATTCTCAATATCCTCAACGCTCCTAACGTGGCTTAACCCAAGGTACTCCAGGTTATACTTGGCAGCAACCTTAATAGCTTCCTTATCCCTATCACCCAGTATTGGGAGTGGGTAATCCTTATTCATTATTGTTATTGACTTATGAGTCTTAATTATACCGTTCGTTAAGGCCACTACATTAATCTCATTATTACCTTTACTAGTTACCTCAAGCTTTATCCTACCATCATCCATTATTATTACGTCGCCCTTATCGACAATGTCGAAGAATTCCTTAACTGGCACTGGTACGTAACCCTTACCCTCACTAGATAGCTTAAAGGTTAATGAATCACCCTTACTGAAGGGTAAGTCAACCATTTCACCAGTCCTTACCCCTGGCCCCGGTAAATCACCGAGTATAGGAATGCTTGGGTTAATTCTCCTAATTAACTCAATTCTACTTACCCAAGTGTCCAAGTCTCCGTGGGAGAAGTTTACCCTGGCTCCATCAATTAGCTTAATCAGTTTTTCAGCAACTTCAGTCTTCTCCGATGAAGGCCCAATTGTCGCCACTATCTTAACTTTACCAGCCATACGGCACCTTGCCTTAACCCCCTTTTTAAATAAATCACATTAACGCTAAGACACACCCTGATCAATCGACACAACCCAACCCCTCCACTTACCTTTAATTGAATCAAGAATCCTAGCAGCCTCCTCCCTGCTTTCAGCTAAGGCTACTATTGAACCACCCATGCCTGCTCCACTTATCTTAGACCCCAGTGCTCCATTAGAGTCAAGAGCCTTCTTAATCTCCTCAAGCTCCGGTATACTGACTTCATATAGGTCTCTCAGTAACCTATGCTGCTCATTCATGATCTCACCCAGTACTTTCCTATCCGGCTTACTCTTCCTTAACTCCACTATAGCCCTCTTGGTTGACTCATTCATGAGTATTGTGAACTCCAGCCTCTTCCTATGGACTTCACTCAGCGTGCTTAAGTAATCCTTAGCGACTGAGGCTAACCAACCCCAGTCAACTTCATCAAGTGGTTTATTTAATTTATCCCAGTGATCCCTCGGTATTGATTCCTTAAGCATACTGAGCGCCTCCCTAAGTTCCCTCTGCCTAACCGTATGCACGTTCATTGTACTGTGCCTAACCCCAGAGTCAACTACTATGAAGTCAAGATCCTTAACACCCAGTTCCTCAACCCTATAGGGTGCTCTAGCCTCCAGTATTATTAAGCCCCCGTATGATGAGGAGTATTGGTCAAGCCTACCACAGGGTATACCCATTATGTTGTGTTCAGCCTCATAGGCTAACTCAGCAATGTCCCTCTTAGATAAGCCTAGGCCATAAGCCTTATTAAACCAATTAACCACTGAGACCAGTAATGCGGCGCTGCTAGCTAACCCTGAACCCACGGGTACATTGCTTCTTATCGTTAATTCCGCTCCACCTATGAAGTAACCGTGCATTGATAATGCCTTCAATGCAGCCAGTACGTAACTACTCCATTGACCAACCTTTAATTCATCAGTAACCTTCAACTCGGCTTCCTCATTCATGTTTATTGACTTAACCTTAATAACATCACCCATCTTCAACTCCCCCTCGACGACTGTCCTTAAGTCAACTGCAGCTGGAACAACAGGTAACCCCTTGTAATCCTGATGCGTGTTAAACAGGTCCACTCTACCTGGGGCTGATGAAACTATCATTGATAATGCATTTAACCAGTCTTAATAAGCACTAACCCATGGCAATGGAGCTTAGGTACAACCCATTAATAGGGGAGTGGATAATGGTGTCAAGCGTGAGGGAGGCTAGACCATGGCAGCCGAGTGACCGTTGCCCATTTGATGAGGGTAATGAGGAGACTGGGACAGGTTGGCGCTTCCTAATACTACCCAATAGATTCCCCATGCTCTCACCCAATGCTCCTAAGGCGCGTAGTGTTGATGACTTTAAGGCTAGGCGTTCCCTAGGTTACTGCATGGTTATTGTTGAGTCACCTAAGCATGACCTTAAGGACCTTCATGAAATACCACTCGATGACCTAGCCTTAGTGATGAAGGGTGTTAGGGATGAGATGATTAAGCTTGAGGGTTCAGGTTTCGTTAAGTATATTTACTTCTTCAGGAATAAGGGTAAGGAGATAGGTGTATCCTTAACCCACCCACATAGTCAAATGTACGCGTTACCCTACGTACCCCTGAGGATTAGGCTTGAGTTAAGGAATATGAGGAGGCACATGAAGAGGACCGGTAAGTGCCTACTATGCAGTATACTTGATGAGGAGGTTAAACTTGGGGAGAGAGTTATCTACACTAATGGTGACTTCTACATTGTGAAGCCTTACTACTCCATGTGGCCCTATGAGGTTCATGTAATACCTAGGAGGCACGTGCAGAAGATGACTCAGTTAACTGATGATGAGCTAGTTAAGCTCACTGATGCGCTTAGAGTAACCACGGCAATGCTTGACAATGTACTGGGTAGGGACATGCCCTACATAATGGCTTTCCACCAGGGTCCAGTTAAGAATGATGATTCATACCACATGCACGTTGAATTCTACCCAATGCTCAGGGATGCTAATAAGCTTAAGTATGCTGCTGGCGTTGAATGGGGATTATGGACCTTCACCTATGATTCATTGCCTGAGGATAAGGCTAGGGAATTGAAGGAGACTTGCCGTAAAGTCACCCCCATCCTTAATCCACAGGGCAACTGTACTTAAGTACACAGTTTTAATTGTTTAATGCAGTAAATGCTGATGCTTAAGGGGAAGAAGGAGCTTGAGTCCATTATACAGGACATAGGGGGATACAGTAAGCCTAAGCTTAAGCTGGAGCAGTACGTTACTGATGCGGATGTTGTAGCCGAGGTGGTTTGGTTAGCTTACCTTAAGGGGGATGTGGCTGGAAATAGGATTATTGACCCAGTCTGTGGTACAGGTAGATTCTCAGCAGCAGGTGCATTACTTGGCTCAATGCAAGTCATATGCTCGGACATTGATGAAGATGCGGTGAGGGATGCTTACAAATACTTAAGCAGGTTAGGCTTACTTAACGTAGTTGACTTAATAGTCATGGATTTCACAATGCCGGCCATCGCAAGGCCATTGGATACCGTTTTCCAGAACCCACCCTTCGGCATATGGAGCCCCAGGGGTATTGATGTTAAGTTACTGTTGAATTCGTTGAAACTATCTAAAGTAACCTATAGTATACATAAGGAGGGAACAGTGGATTACGTTACTAAGGTGGTTAAGGCATTAGGTAGAAGCATTGAGGTTGCACGTGGATTTAAGTTAAGCATACCATACACGTATAGGCATCATAGGAAGCCACGGAGAATCATTGAGGTTTACGTAATTAGGGTTACGTAGAAATTGAAGACCCATAATGCTGGCCTCAGTGAAACCTAGGCCTCAAGGGAACCTTTAAGTGAAGCGATATACGAGTCGCAGTTTTTCCTATACTGGCAGAAGGAACAGGCCTGTGGGTTTTCCCCAATGAGCCTCCTCCTTAAGAAGACGCAATTCTTAACGTAGTACGTGGGGAAGCACCTCCGGCAAATAACCACATTACCCTTAATGTAGGCTACGTCACTGAAGGGAACCTCTGATCCGCATAGACTACACTTAAACAACTTCACAATAATAGCTACCCTGAAGTACCTATTAATGCTTTAACACTAAAACTCAGCCTCATTACTCCTATTCCCTCCCTATGCTTATGTAGTTTTCACCAAAGTATCTCCCCGTTTCATCAACATAACCACATGGTTTATGAGAGAGTTAATGCACATCATGATGATTCATTAACTAACTGAAGAGTTAAAATAATAGATCCGTGAGACATCTAATGAAGATTAACAGTAGCACTTAAATGGTTTATTAACCGGGTCTCCTAATAATTAAGTAAATCCTTAAACTATGGCTTATTTTCCCGTTCATTGTGAAATAATTAATAAAAGCATTTTAATGGCTGAACTTAATCCATGATCAATACAGGAGATTCGCGGCTAACGTTCATTGACTCTGACTATTTATCAGGGTGCTTAGGTCAAGGTGATTCACTGTGATTACTCAGATACTTAAATTAACATCCTACGCAGCGGTATTAATCTTCATCATAGGGATCGCATACAGGTGGTGGAAGTGGTCATCAATGCCCATTCACTTAAGGTGGGAACTTTACCCAGTACCTCATGAACCAGGGAGAGCGAAGTACGGTGGGGGTTACTTAGAGGAGGAGCTTTGGTGGACTAAGAATAGGAACACGTCAGTTATTGGGGAGCTTAAAGAACTACTCGGTGAAATGCTATTTATAAAGAGGATTTACGGCAATAATAAGAGGCTCTGGGCACTCACTTACCCATTCCACCTGGGAATATACTTAATTCTAGTTTGGTTCCTTCTAGTGCTCTTAGGGGCGGTTACTACATTGTATGCTCATGCGCTAGTTCCATCAAGTAGCACTTGGTCTATTTTCCTCTACTACGCTACAATAGTAGTAGGCGTCACTGGTGCATCACTCGCCACAGCTGGAGGCTTTGGGCTACTTATTAGGAGGCTCATAAACCCCATCCTAAGGGATTACACAACTATCCCAGACTACTTTAATCTAACCATGGTGCTTCTGGCCTTAGTAACAGGCTTAGCCTCATGGTTTAACGATCCATACTTCAACTATGCGAGGGCCTTTGCATTAAGCATTATTAATCCACTAGTAAGTCCACCCCACCTAAACCCAGTGATCCTGGTTCATGTTATTGCGCTTCAAGCACTCGTAGCCTACATACCCTTCTCAAAGATAACACACTTCATTGGTAAATACTTCACTTACCATAGGGTTCTTTGGGAAGATGAACCAGGCTCCAGTGAACTAAGCAGTAGAGTCGGGGAGTTAATGGCGCTTAAGATGCCTTGGAATGCCCCCCACATTAAGCTGGGTGAATCATGGGAGGAAAACGCAAGGGTGATCGCTAATGAAGGATGAGCGTGCGGTTAGGATAAGGGACATAAGTAAACGTGAGGGTAGGTTAATTAAGATAAGCCTAAGTGACTTAATGCACTTACCATCACCCTACGATAAGCCTGAACTGGAACCACCCTTAACTGAACCTAAGTCTGATTGGTCAAGCAACTATGTGACTGAGCTTGACGGATACGTGGCCATTGACATACCTTGGAAACCCAGGAGCAAGGAAGAGGAGGAGAAACTGGTTAAGAGGTTCCTAGAGGGCTTAAGGAAGTTAACCTCAAGGGAGGGTAATTGGACATTCCTTCAACCTCTACTCCTCTCACTAGACTACTGCGCAAAGTGCCAAAACTGCGCTGAGGCTTGCCCAATATACGTGGCCAGTGGGAGGAAGGATATCTATAGGCCAACGTATAGGTCTGAGGTACTTAGGAGAATTTACGATAAGTACATTCTTAAGAAGCCTGGAGTTAACGTAGAGCTTAATGCACTTACAATACTTAGACTCGGTGAATTAGCCTATAGGTGTACATTATGTAGGAGATGCGTTCAAGCCTGCCCACTGGGTATTGATAATGGGTTAATAGCACATGAAATTAGGAAGCTGCTAAGCATGGAGATGGGCATAGCGCCTACTGCACTTCATGAGAGGGGTACTGTGCTTCAGCTTAAGGTGGGGTCATCAACAGGCATGAATCCGAAGGCTTTCATAAACATGGTTGAGTTCATGGAGGATTTAATACGTGAGAAGCTTGGTAGGAGAATTAAGATACCTGTTGACGAGAAGGGCGCTGATGTACTTTTAATACACAATGCCGGCGAGTACATTTCATGGCCTGAGAACCCAGCTGCCTACGCAATAATACTTGAGGAGGCTGGGGTTAGTTGGACTCTTAGCAGTGAACTGGTGGGTTATGATGCGGTTAACTACGGTGTATGGTATGATGATGCTCAATTGGCGAGGATAGCCATGAAGCACATTGAGGTTGCCAGGAAGCTTGAGGTTAAGAGGATTGTAATTGGTGAATGTGGCCACGCCACTAAGGCCCTGCTCGTGGTTGCTGATAGGCTACTTAAGGATGATTACAGGATACCTAGGGAGAGTGTACTACCAATGCTTAGGGATATTGTTAAAAGCGGGAAGCTTAACCTTGACCCAGGTAGGAATAACTTCCCCGTAACCCTTCATGATCCATGCAATATAGTTAGGCTAACCGGCATAGTGGAGCCTCAGAGGGAGGTTTTGAGGAGGATCGCACCAATGTTTAGGGAAATGGAACCTCACGGCGTTTACAACTACTGCTGTGGTGGTGGCAGTGGCTTCGCCATAATGACTTCACTCAATTTCCCTGAATGGAGGATTAAAGTCGCTTCAAGAATGAAGTTTAGGCAAATCCTTGAAGCCTTCAGGGACACCATAGACCCCAGTATCCCCAAGTACGTGTGTGCACCATGCTCCAACTGCAAGGGTGAGTTAAGGGATTTACTAACCCACTATAGGGCTACTGAACTATACAATATTCACTACGGTGGTTTAGCGGAGCTGGTTGTGAACGCCATGGTTGACTTGAAGGAACCCTACGTGGACTTCACTGTTCAGTAAAATTTACTGTTCATACATGAACACCTTCCTTACCCATGGTTCACTCTTAAGGGAATCAAGAAGGTTAATCAACTCCTTACCTCTCAGCCTCAGTGTTAATTCAGGCGTTTGGGAACCATACCTATACACGTAAACTAAGCCGCTCCTAACGTAGATGATGATTGACCAAACTTGAATAATAGGTATTACTGTGGTTTGCCAATCAACCCTAGGTCTACTTAGCCTTACCACTGCTAGAATTATTACTGAAGCCGCGAAGCCACCTATTAGTACGTAGTATGGTTCATACTGGTAATGCATCGCCGCGTTCTGATACATCACTATAGCGTAGGCTATTGAACCCGCAACAAGAATCACACTAATTACTATACCTGGTATGAAGAAGTTCCTATACCACTTGTGAACACTCGTAATGTCCCTATACGCAACCCCGGATTCCGTGAAGGCAACCAGTATTCTCCTACCATTAATATCGTAAGCCTCAATTATCATAATATAAAGCCTCCAGTGCCTAATTCTAAAGCATTAAATGCCGCGGATAATAATGCCCCATTAATACCTGGTCGCATTAAGGGCGGATGAACCATTCTTCGATTTTAGGATCCCAGGATCATACTAATCCGTAGAAACTAATCCTATTAATGTTAATTTACCTTTAAGCAGCCTTATTGCCTTAGCCTGAGATTAAGGTAACCTTGTTTAAACCATCAACCTTATCCACACGCACAATACCCATATCCTTAAGTTTCATGACGTGACGCCAAAGAGTCGTCTTGGGTACATTAGTTAACTGCTGGAGTTGAGACTGGTAAAGTGAACCACCGTACTGTCTCAACGTATTAATGATTAACTTATCTACATCATCTAGGTTACGCTGCTCAAAGACTTCAAGAGCCCTACGCCTACTCAACATTACCACTGCAGAAACCACTATCACCAGTATTACCGCCGTTATTATGTAGAGGGAACTGGAACCGTGGCTAACTGTGGATGACGTAGAGGATACGCTACTAACCGATGAAGCAGTGGGTACCGTGGATGAGACCGAGGTGGTTGATGAGACCGATTGAACGCTTGTACTGGAAGTAGTTGATGAGGTTACTGATGAAGTTCCAGTGGTTGTAGCCACTGAGGTTGATGTAGTTGATGAGACTGACGTTGAGGTGGTTGATGAAACTACACTAGTAGTACTAGTGCTAGTAGTTGAAGTTGAGGTAGTCGCCGTGGTGGTTAATAGGCTCTTGGGTACGTAAGCGTATTGAATAGTATAATTGCCTGGAGGTAACGTTACTATTAGTGTTGACCCATTTATAATCCTATAATGAATTATGTTTATGGGTAGATCAAAGGGTATTATGAATGGTGGGAAAACTATAATAACATTCTCCATGGATGATACATTGAATGAATATAACAGGGATTTAGCGTTAAAAGTGTAATTACCATAATATATTATTGATACATTACCACCACCAAAGGCGAACACACTTAGTACATTACCTGGATACAGGCTAATTGGTATAAGTGACCCAGTTGAATCATTAATAGCCTCAATGGTATCAGGAATAGGTGCTATGGGTAGGGTTATGTTAATAATAGTGGAATTCTGTGGAACATAAATTGTATAGTTAATTAAAGGTACTCCACCAGCCTTAAATAGCACTAGCAGTAATAATTCCATTATCATACGTCACTAAGTAAGGTGTCTCCCTTAATAAAGATTATCTTAATCAAGTTAATGAACTTTATTAACTTAACAATTCACCATAAATGATTACGCATTACTCATGAAGCAGTATCCTAAAAATGGATAGCTAACTAAGTCTTTTGTCGTTAACTAGCTTTGTAGCTGGAATAGTTTCGCCAAACAGTCTTAAGCAAGAACTTACTATGTTAAGTATCCCATAGCTTAATAAACCAAGCCGGAAATTACGCAGAACCTATGATTATTTAGTGCTCATTAGTTGAAATTGAACTCTTAGCATTGACCAGTCTTAGCTAGCTTAACTAGGTTGTTTAGGAACTCATTAAGCTTACCATCAATGTAATTCCTAATTAACCTCTCCCCAACAGCTGCAAGTAAGCCGCTTAGGTTGATGTCAGCATCGTAGGATACGCCTGTTTGACTTATGGTAGCCGTTATTGAAGCATTCATAACTGCACCAGGCCCCTTAGAGTTCAGAGTCATTGCGACTCTCCCGGATGCCTTATCGATGCTCTCTATTTTAACCCTTGAATTAAAGGTTCCACTAACTGGACCCATGCGAACCATTATCTTGAACTCAAACTCCTGGGGATTAACTTGCCTAATATCACTAGTATCTGGTACGCATTTAACTAGTGCTAGCGTATTGTTTTCAATTAACTGCCACAGGTTCTCAACATTAACACCATCACCCCAGGGTTTTTGACCATTAAGCTTCATAATTCAACAGAGCCAGGGTGGTGTTAAAAATCCTTCTCGCTTAAGTGGACGTATGTTTTATAAATAAGCCAGGTGAGACTTAATGGTGGCTGAAGACGAGGAACATCCAGAGAGGGATGAGGAGGAAGAGGAGGGTGGAGAGGAAGGGGAATTGGATGTTAAGGAGGTTGCCAGGAAGGCTCCAGAGTGGAGCGTGGGCGTTATAATATATAATAATGCAGCATACCCAATAGCCAGATCCAAGTATGCTGAGGGGGAATTCTACTTCTCAACAAGCTGGAGAGCCGTTAAGAAGGGGATTAGAGGGGAGTTAGTTGTCCTTAAGGATGGGTCAACGCACAAGTATAGGGTTAAGAGACGGGGAGACAAGTACATTCAAGTAGTGCTACTGCAGTAAATGAGACTTAAGGAGTAATGCGGCAGAGTCAACTCAGTTAGTGTGGGTTATTTGTTTGAAAATATTTAACTCATTATATAGCAGGTGGGTGTTGCATTAGTCAACTAAATATAAATGAACCGTGGACTCCAATGGATTAGTTCACTTAGGGGTCCATAGGCTAAACGTTATTTACACGTAAGTAACCCCCAGAGTGATAAGTATGTCCACAGTGACGGGACCTGAGCTGGCTAAGTACCAGAGGGTTGTGGTTGATATGGATACTTGCATCGGCTGTGGTGCATGCATCTCCGTTTGTCCATACAATGCCCTTGAATTGAACGAGAATGGTAAGGCCAGGCTTATTTGGGACTTCTGTAAGGATGACTTCGAATGCATCCCAGTCTGCCCAGTTAACTGCATATGGAAGAGTAGTGAGGCTCCGGCTGAGTCTAAGGCTAAGAATGAGTGGTATAGGATCACTAGGCAATTAACACCCGAGGAGCAGCAGATATTTGAGGAGTGGAAGAAGAAGTACGGTATCACCGGCAATCCTATTTCAGCATGATTTATTAAGAGGCTAATTGGCTTAAAAATTAACAATGTTTGTTTAAAGTTCCCTCTTAAACGAAAAGTTAATTAGCGTCAGCACCACGAAGAAATGATGTCCAGTAAGGCTCAGGAAAGGGACTTAATAGTGAGTAAGATTAGGGATGGTATAGTTATTGACCACATACCGGCTGGCAGGGCCTTAATAGTCCTTAGGGTACTTAGGCTGAGGGGTGGGGAGGGTAGGATTGCGTTGGTTATGAATGTGGATAGCCGTAGAATGGGAAGGAAGGATATTGTTAAGATTGAGGGTAAGGAACTAAGCGATGATGAGCTAAACCTAATATCCCTAATAGCGCCAACAGCCACAATAAACATAATTAGGGATTACTCTGTTATTAAGAAGTTTCAGGTTAAACTCCCTGAAACAGTTAAGGGTGTTGTTAGGTGTAGGAACCCTAAGTGCATAACTAACCAGCCTAGGGAGGATGCTGTACCAGCCTTTAAGGTGCTTCACTTGGATCAACCCATTCTCCAATGCCAATACTGTGGAACATACTTAACGATTGATGATATTAATGCTCAATTAATGGGTGAGAGGTGAATGAGCAGTGACCTAGCGAGACTACTGATTAAGTATGGTGTGGTTAAGTTCGGTGACTTCACGCTATCAAGTGGTACCAAGAGTAAGTACTACATTGACATGAGGATTGGCATATCAATACCAGAGGTCTATAAGCCTATAGTTGAGGAACTAGCCCGAAGAATTGGGGGTGGTGTTGATTTAATTGCTGGAATTGAAAGTGGCAGCATACCTTGGGCATCAATGCTAGCCTACAGGTTAGGTAAGGGTACATTGTACGTTAGGAGGACTGAGAAGAGTCATGGTACTGGAAGAAGGATTGAGGGATATTACAAGGGTGGTGAAGGTGTCCTACTCATTGATGATGTGGTAACCACAGGTGGTACCCTACTTGACTCAGCAAGGGTTCTTGAGGGTAATGGGTTAAGGGTTGTTGAGGTTGCTGTAATTGTTGATAGGCTTGAGGGTGGACTTGAGGCAGTTAGGAAGGCTGGGTATAAGGCATGGTCAATATTAACCATCAATGACTTATTCAACGCCATGGGAATTAACAATGCTTAAACAGCCATTAAGCTACCTACCACCAGACTTAACCCACGACTTAGCACACCTACTCCTGAGGACCCACACAGCTAGACTCGTAGCAGGTATTCTAACCATGCTAAGTGGTGGATTACCGTATAGGTTAAGGATACTTAATAGGACCATAGAATCACCAGTAGGTATTGGTGCTGGATTGGATAAGGATGGCTTACTCATGGGGTTCATGGCTAAACTACCCATTGGCTTCCACACAGTGGGTTCAGTAACATTAAGGCCTAGGGCAGGTAACCCTAAGCCAAGGATGTTGAGGTACCCTGAATTGGGAGTTATGGTTAATGCAATGGGGTTACCATCAATGGGGGTGGCTTACCTGAAGGGAATCCTGGATAAAGAATGCGGTAGGTGGCCGAAGAGTAAGTTACTTGGTGTTAGCGTTGCAGGTTTCAATGAAATTGAGATTAAGCTAGCCATAGACTCCTTAACACCCTTCTTTAATTGCCTAGACTTCATTGAAGTAAACATAAGTAGCCCAACGTATAGTGGATCATGGATTGAGCATCAAAGGCTCAATAGTCTACTCACCATGCTTAAGGGTTATGATAAAGTAGTGGTTAAGGCACCGTTACTTAAGGACCTTAATGATGAGGTAAAGTTAATTAAGCTCATAATTAATCACAATCCCTTTGGCTTAACTATAGCAAACACCCTTAGGATTAAATCAAACCTACCTGCAGGATACGGTGGATTAAGTGGAAGGCCATTACTGGAGATTGTGATTAGGCTACTTAAGTTAACTAGGGCTATGGGCTATGGAGGACTCATAATAGGTCTGGGGGGATTCATGCGGGGTGTTGACGTTGTTAAGGGCATTAATGCTGGGGCTGATCTAGTGGGTTTAGTGACCGCATTCGCAATGGAGGGCCCAGCATCAGTGTATAGGATTATTAGTGAATTAAGGCGGCTTACGGTTAATAAGCTAAGACGCAGCCTTTATCCTTAACCTAATTGCTTAATTTATCGAATAAAAGGCATGGGAAATTATAAATTCTGTTCCTTTCAATGGTAATCACGGTGATTGCTTAAGAATAAGCAACCCTCTTGAATCCTTAACTCTCACAGCTAAGGTTTCCCAGAGCCTAAAGGCATGGGCATCATTCTCAGGCCCTAGGTAAATTATGGCTGTATCCGCGCCTATGGCTAGGTCTATTGTTGAGCTGTTCACTGACATTAGCAAAGCAGTGTCATCAGTTAACTGAGGTATAATTACCACATCCTTAACCAGTGACTTAACCCTACTTAACTCCATAACTCCAGTCCTCTCAACAACACTCAGTAACTTAGTGTACCGACCAGGGCTTACGAATAATACGTATGGTTCAGGTATTGAATCCACCATAAGCATGTTAACGGCTCTGGAAACCTCATCAACAGCTGAGCCTGCCGTATCCCATGATGTTATGGAGAGTTTGCGTACCTTAGGGTGGTTCAGTAAGTCACCTAGTATTGCCGCATCCTCCTGGTTAGCAAGCCTAATGGCTGCTTGATCAGCAGCCACTGAGTAAATACGTTCACCACGCATCCTAGCGTACTCCACTTGCCTTTGAGGCACCGTGAACATGATGCTTAACTCCTTAAGCGGTAAAATTACCCTAGAGCTACTGATAACCTTATCAATAATAGCCTCCTCCAACGTTACTGAATCATACCCGGCACCAACAGGGTACAGGGGTATGTGCTTCCTTAACCTCCTAGCACCATCAGCGGTTTCCTTAACCTTACCCTCAATGTACCTAAGCTCATCTTCACTTAAGTTAGATGACCTAACCACATCCTGCTGAGGAGGATCGGAATTAACCACCTTAATACCCGTACGTTCCTCAACCTCCTTAGCTCCAGCCTTAACCTGCTCTGCCTGCTCAGGATCCAGCGACTTAAGTAGCGTAAGAAATTCGCCAAAGTGAGCCTTCTCCTCCTTGGCAACATCCTCAAGAACACTCCTAACCTTCTCATCATCAGTTAACCTAGATAACTGCAAATATAGGTTAATTGCGTCAAGCTCAGCCATAATAGCTAATCTAAGCGCATCAGAAACCTCACCAGGGTTAAACTTCCTATCCCTAACAATATCCACAGGATTCTTAGAAAACACCATAATTAAACTACAAATAGGACATTTATAAATATCACTTCATTAAAATAATGAAGCGTAATATATAGTAATCTTAAGTATATAAATTATGCAGGGAAACCATTATTAACCTTAGGAACCACGACCGAAAAAGCCTCACAAAAGAGTTAAGGGACTTCGTCTATAACATTTTTTGTAATTATTAGTTATTCTTATTGCTTATAATCCCCTTAACGCTATTAGGTAGACTAAGGCTGTATGGCTATCAACCCCCTTCTCCTTCATTACCTTATCATGCTCCTTGGAGTTCGTGGTGCCCTTTGGGTTAATTAGGATGATGTTAAATCCTATTCTTAATGCCTTAATAACACCGTGAGTTAGCATCTGTCTCTTAGCAAACTTGCTAACCTCCCTAACTGCTTTTACCCCTTAGTGAAACTCCTCCCCTTCACTAGGAGTAAGTACTCGAAGACAACGTAACCAACGAGAGGAAATTAAGGGCTTGTGAGAAAGCGTAAACCTCACCATTAGAGACAAGGAACTGTCAGTTTTTAGAGCTTGGGAAGTTTAGTATCTATAAAGTAAGCTTATTAAGCCACTAATTTACTTCATAGGCATAATGATTAATAGGTCAGTAGTGAATGCTTTAAGGGCTTTTCCATGGAGTGATTATAGAGTTTATTATGCTGTTCTCTTTGGATCCATTGTTAAGAAAGGGGTTGGTAGGGATATTGATATTGCGGTTGAGTTCATAAACACCTTTAACCTAGGTGAATACTCTAGGCTACTTACGGATCTGGCGGAATACTTAAGTATTGATAATATTGACTTAGTACCCATTAGTGATGAAACTGACTGTTACTTAATACACGAAGCCTTCAGTGACGGCATGATACTATATATGGCGAGCGAGGAGGCTTGGTTCAGGATGCATAGAAGAGCCTCAATATGCGAGGACTTCCTGATTGACGCAGCTAAACTTAACATCGTGGAAAATGCCGCCCATGCATTGGTGAAACGATGGCGGTCTTAAATAAGTTACTGAGTATTATTGAGGATATGACCAAAAAGCTTGATGAATTAGTAGACCAAGAATACGACCTAACTGACTGGCGGAATCAACTCACTGTTTTACATGCCCTGCAGGTACAAGCACAAGCGTTAATTGATATGTGCCAGCGATTATTATCAAATATGGGTGTAGCAAGCGAAGGTTACGTTAGGCTAGCAGTTAGATTAAGGGAGAATGGTTTAGTAACTAGTGAGGAGGAGGCTTTCATAAGATCAATAATAGGTTTCAGAAACATTATAGTACATGGATACGCAACATTAGATATTGGAGTCATTAATGAAATACTTAAGTCAAGAGACTATAGAAGAATACTTGAATTAGCATTGAGACTTAAGGATAGGGCCAAGGAGTATTGGGACCCATGAACATTAAAGATCCGGAACTTTAAAGCATGGCCACAGTACATTCTTTACGTATCCCCCAGTAGAAACCTTACATGCGAAATTATAGACCACGCAATGCATTCGATCCAGGTTAAATGAAGGAAAACAATCATGGTGCCCCGGCCGGGATTTGAACCCGGGTCACGGGCTCACTTCTGGGTTAAACCCCATCGAAAGGCCCACTTTAGCCGGCGCCGATCACCAAGCATTAGGTGTTGGTTTTGGTTTATAAACATTTCAGTTCATTAAGTCAGTTAGGTTTAATAATCCCTTTACTCAACTGATTTAATGATGAGGAGGAGGGAGAAAGTTAGCCTGCAATTGGATGCCGTGTTCTACATTAATGCGGTTAAGAGGGTTTACTCGCTATCATTTAAGCAGCTTTCAAGTATGCTTAATATACCTGAATCAACACTATGCCGTTACGCTAACATGGAGGTCTTACCTTCCGCTAAGGTTGCTGAGAACATTGTTAAGGTTCTTAAACCCATGGCCGATATTAAAAGCGTAATATCTAAGTTAATTAAGGTTAATGGTAATTACATTGACTTAAGCTCCATAGTACTTGAACCAATGGTGCTTAGGCTTTACGAGAAGCATGTTCTCGAAACCTTCTCTGGATTGAGGGTTACTAAGGTCTTGACCGCGGCAGTTGACGGTATACCATTAGCCATGGCAGCCTCATACGCCTTAAACGCTGAGTTAACCATAGCTAAGCAGTACATGGATGCCGGCTTTGAGCAGCACTATGAGGCCACCTACGTCGTTGATTCACCGCCTAGGAAGGTTAACCTATACATACCTAAGCCATTACTCACTAAGGATGATTCAGTAATACTCATTGATGATATTGTAAGATCAGGGAGAACAATGGATGCATTACTAAGCATAATAAGGCAATCTGGGGCAAGCCTAGTAGGGGTATCCATACTAGTGGCGGCTAGTAAGGATGTTGCAAAGGCCATTAGGAGCAGGATAAGTGGGGTAGTGCTAGATATCATATACACAATTGAGTAGTAGTCTATTCCTTCCTACTACTGCTCTATGTGTGTAATACTTATAAATGAAGTATAAGGCTTAGGTATATGGCCATAAGCACTGCAGTAATAATGAATGAGGTCTTCAAGCTCCTTGTATACGCCTACAATGGGTTAGTTAGTCTACTGCAGTACATTCTTCAGGAGACAATCTTCAAGGCTAACCCGGCCTTAGCCAATACTTACGGTAACGCCATTGCCCTGCTAATATCATTAACGGCATTATACCTGCTCCTAGTGTTCGTGGCAGCCTTTAAGAAGGTGCTGGGTGTGTTAATTGCAATAGGCTGGGTTTTATTAATAATAGCGATAATTCTTAATGCTCATTAAAGCAGTATCTTACCTACCTCGTATATGCTTTGATTAACCTCCCTGAAGGGCCCAATTATTGAATCCCTATTTATTAAAACATGGTCACCTATGTAGCTTCCATCACCAACAACAACACCCTTCTCAATCCTAGCCCACTTACCCACAAATACGTCAGACCCCAGTACAGCTAAGTCAATGTAGGCCCCATTCTCAATAGTAGTGTTATCCATTATGACGGAATACTTAACCCTACTATGGGCGCCAATCCTTGAATTACTCAACACGACTACATATGGGCCTACCTCAGCCCCAGGCTCTATTGTAACATTCTCACCTATGAAGGCTGGGGGCTTAATTAAGGCATCATTATTAGGCACTGGGCAATCCCTGCAATACTCGTCAAGAGCCCTGAAGTTGGCGTCTAAGTATGACGTAATCGTACCTATGTCATACCAATACCCTTTCAGAGCGTAGCCATACACCTTATGATCCTTAATCATCCTTGGTAAGATATCGATAGCTAACTTACCGAAAGTGCCAGGCTTAGGGAAGTACTTGAGCGCATCCTTACTAAATATGTATACACCGGCATTAATTAGGTTTGATGGTGCATTGCCTGGTTCAGGCTTCTCAATGAACCCAGTCACTAAATTATCCTTACCGAGAGTGACTACACCATACTGCGATACATCATTAACCTGGGTTAAGCATATTGTGGCTAAAGCCCCCTTACTAACATGCTCGTTAATGGCATCCTCTAAGTCAATTTTAGTGAATATGTCACCGTTAAAGACTACTATAACATCATCAAGCTCACGCATGCTGGCTATGTATGAAACAGGGCCACCGTCACCAAGGGGCTTATCTTCCCTAATTATGTTAACTATACCCTTCAATGAAGCCCACTTATGGTTAACGTGCTTCTCAATAAGATCACTCATGTATCTGACGGATAAGAACACGTCACTTGGCTTAACCCTTGTGACGGATTCAAGGATCCAGTCTATGACAGCCTTATTAAGTATTGGAAGCAGAGGCTTAGGCTTAGTGAATGTAAGGGGCCTAAGCCTAGTGGCGTATCCCCCTGCCAGTATAATTACGTCAACCATATATTACTAGTAGGAATCCAATTAATAAACATTTAGCACTGCAAAGCACTAAAACACCTTAAACTAGGTTAAGTAGAATTAATGGAGATTAAGCGAGCAGGCCATGGCTTTAATACTTTGAATTAAGGGCACTAGTTTAAAACTAAGCCCCACTGAGATTAAAGGAATGAGCATAGCTGAGGAGTGCCTATGGAACTTGGACTGCATTAAGACTAGGATTATTAAGGAAGTCAGGGAATTACCTAGGGGTAAAGGTACGTTACTTAGGCATCTTAGTGAACTCCCAGATAGTCTCCTTGAGGAAACTGGTAAGGAACTGGGTGAGCGTGATGTTGAATCATTGCTCAACATGGAATTGAGCGGTAAGGTGATTGCCTTAATTAGTGGTGTTGATCCAAGTAGCATAAGAAACATTGATCTATTGATTAAACTAGTTGAAGCACTAATGGAGAAGGGTAAGTTGAGTAAGGCTATGGAGCTACTTAGGAGTAGAATTAATGATGCGACTAGAGAAGGCTCAATAAGGTTAAGGGCACTTATGGAATTATGCCAGGGGCTAATGAACCTTGAATCCTCAGAAACCGAGCACAGTAACGGTAATCATGACGCTGAATTTAGGTTAATTAATGAAGCCATGGGCCACTTCTCAGAGGCCTATAGGTACTACGAGGACTTAGGTGAGTTAACTAATGCACTTGAGGTTAGGTTAACAGGACTAATGGAATTAGCCAAGTATTATTTAACTCATGGTGATTTAGATAACGCCAGGTCAACATACCTTCAATGCGCCTCAGCGGCCAGGTGGAGTAAGGAGTATTTAACTGAAGCCATTAGGTGCAGCGCTATGGCTAGGTTAATTGACGCTATTGAGGAAGGTGACCCAGCCTACTATGAGGAGGCGGGTGACATGCTGCTTAACATAACTCAGGAGGAGCCGGAGACTGCTGAGGAGGCTAAGGCTGCCTATGGTTCAGCACTGCAATTGGTCAATGATGAGGAGGGTAAGGGGAGACTGTTCATGAAGTATTTGACGGCAGCCATTATTAACATTGACTGGTTAGTTAACCAGAAGTATGGGGGCTTCGAGGGTTTAATTAACACTATAAGGAACCTGGGGTTAAGGGGGGTTGCTGGTGAATTAGGTATTGATGAGAAGCAGGTTAGGCTTTACCTGGAGGTTAAGGCCTTGGCTAAGGCAGGTGGCGTTAATGGGGTTAAGGTTGCAGTAGCCTTAACGCTAATGGGGCTTAACCTATCCCTAGACGCTTATGAGTTAATGAGGAGACTGAAGGAGGTTGGGGTTGAGGTGAGTGAAAGTACTCTTGATAAGGCCAAGAGCATTTTGGGTAGTTGGCTTACCCATTAAACTTCATGCCTTTCCTGTAAATCACCACCCCATTACTGCTCTTTACCAGTAGAATCCTGTGGTATGGTATAAAGGATTCAGCTCCATTAATCCCTATTACTATACCATCCTTACTAGCCTTAACTAGGCCACTTAATGGCAGCACCTTAACGTCACCTGGCTCCCCCCTTGATACTATGACTACCTCGTACTCATTCCTCACGTTAGTCCAAATTATCCTATTAAAAATATCCCTAAGCCTATTCCTACCCATCTACCCTTAGTACTTTCATGAATTTAAAAAACATACGTGCCAGTGCCCTTAAGAATCATATTACATAGAGTTAATTCACAGTAAATGATTCAAGTCTATGAGTTAATGCAGTAATTAAGGTTCGCTTCACATTAAAACGCAAGATTCCTCCCCCCTCTTGTTAACTTCTCAAGCTCCTCTAATGCTAATGCTTGAGTGAAACTAAGTGAGACTTTATCGTTTACGCTTGAGACAAGCCTATAGGCCTCCTTTAAACTATATCCTTTAAACATTAAGTAACCTATTATAACCGTAGGGGAGCGGCCAACACCCGCATTACAGTGAACCAACACTGGTTCGTTTTCACTAACCCTTTCATCAATCCACTTGAGTATGGCCATGAACTCATCAAGTGGCGGTGACTCACCATCCTTAGTAGGTGAGTAAAGTAGCCTAATGTTGAGCCTCCTTAAGGCTTCAACGTAATTATTGAAGGGGAAACCTAACTCATTGAACTCAAACTCCTCAATTAAGGACACGACAGCCCTAATACCTATCTTACTCCATGTCTCAAGGTCCTTCGCTCCCCTTGGGGCGCATGAGCCAGCTAACTTACCCTTAATAACCCAGTAGGGGCAGTTCATGAATTATCCCAGTGATGCCGCCTTTTTCTACTTTCCTCATGCTACGTCGTCACTACTTTACTTAAGTTATGTGGGTTATCAACATCAATTCCCCTAGCTACCCCAATCTCGTAGGCTAATAATTGAATTACTGATGGGTACACGAGCGGTACTATTAACCTATTACCCATACGTTCTAGGTAAATAACCTGGTCTCCCGTTACCTCCTTATTCCTCTGCGTGATAACCACTGTGTATCCTCCACGGGACCATACCTCTGAAACAACGTTAACCATTTCATCATCAACATCGTTACCAGGCATTATTGCTATTGTGGGGAACTCCTTAGATATTAGGGTTATTGGTCCATGTTTAAACTCCCTGAAACTGAATGCCTCTGAGTGAACCTGAGCTGCCTCCTTAAGCTTCAATGCCGCCTCCATGGCTAGTGGTAAACCGATTGGTCCACCTGATATTACGTATGTATTATTATAGTTCGACACTAGTTTAGCAATGCGCCTCGCATCATCCCTAACTTGGTTTATTTGATTATTAAGCAGGACTATGGCTTTATTAATGAGAACCCTAGCGTCATTAACATTACCCTTAATGGCGTAGGCTAATTGAAGCATTATAGCTATTGATGCTACGAAGGATTTTGTTGCCGGTACAGCCAACTCTGGTCCAGCACCCATTGGTAGGTAGACGTTGGATTCCCTCATTAAGGCTGAACCAAGCCTATTAACAATACTAAGCACTATAGCGCCCTTCCTCTTAGCCCACCTAATGGCCCTAATTATATCGGTTGATTCACCAGACTGACTAACTGCTATTATTAATGTACCTGGTTCAACATACCTAATACCCAGGTAGGGGAATTCGCCAGCGGGTACTGCATCAGCCTTAACCCCACCCAATTCCTCCAGGTAATATTTACCAATTAGGGAGGCGTAGTAGGAGGTTCCTGAGCCGGTGAATATTATGTTCTTAGCCTTAGCCACTATTGAGGCTGCATCATCAAGGTATTCCCTTTGAAGCACATTAACAGCCCTAGCCAACACCTCAGGTTCCTCGTAAATTTCCTTAATCATGTAGTGTTGGAATGATCCCTTAACCACCTCCACTGTTGCTTGAGACGCCAAGTGGGGTGATGGCTCAACCTTACTTAATGATGATGCATCGTAGAACTCCACACCATCCTTACCCACCACTGCCATTTGATTAGGCTCCATGAAGTAAACCAACTGCAGCTTAACTGGTATTGCCTGCTCCTCAGAGGATACGAAGTACTCCCTGTCACCAACACCTATAACCAGTGGATTACCCATGCTTAATGCGTAAATCCGCTCCTCATCCTTGTGGAGAACTGCAATGGTGTAGTAACCCTTAATCTGCCTTGTTATTGACGATAAGGCCTCCTTCACTGATTTACCACCCTTTAACTCATCCTCAAGAATATGGGCTAAGGCCTCAGCATCTGTCCTGGAGGTTAACTTATGTCTCCTCTCAAGTCTCCTCCTGATCTCATCATAATCCGAGACTACACCATCCATAACTAATGCAACGCTACCGGTACAGTCTTGGACCGGGTGAGTGTTCTCGTAAACAGGCCTACCGTGTGTGGCTGACCTAACATGTCCAATACCCACGTAGCCGGGTAAGTCATCTAGGTTAAGCTTACTATGTACGTCAGTCACCTTACCCACATCCTTCTTAATGTGAATAACACCATTATGCACCGTGGCTATACCTGTCCCATCAATACCCCTATGCATCAGCCTTTCGAGACCAATCCTAATCACAGGGGCAACGGGCCTAATATTGGATACGAGACCGAATATTCCACCCATTTTAAGTCCTAGCTTTTAGGGTAACTAATAAATGTTAGGCTAAATATGTTAACTGCCTAATTAAATTGAATATATAGATATATGAATTTTAAAGTATAAACAGGGTTAACCATCAAGTAACCTCCCTACCTATTAGGTTCCTGGCCACTATGAGCCTCATTATGTTACCAGTACCTTCAGCACCAACGTAGTAGCTTAATGCACCAAGGAGTGCCCTAGCTATGTTAGACTCCTTGAAGTAACTGGCCCCGCCAAACCACCTCATTGCCTCTAGGGCTGTCTCAACAGCTAATTCAACCGCAGTCATCTTAGCCATGGCGTTAAAGGTAGCTACGGTAAGTACATTAACTGAGGAGTCATTAAGTATGAAGTACTTGTCAGTTAACCAGGCAGCCTTATAGGTAAGTAACCTAGCTTGCTCAAGCTTAGCGGCTAATTCAGCATACTTGAAGCTTATTGACTGGTATGAGGCTATTGGCTTATCGAAAACTACCCTAGACTTAATCCAGTCCCTTGACTGATCCAGAAGCCACCTAGTAACCCCCACTGAGGCTGCTGCTATGAGCACCCTCGCAATGTCGAAACCCTCCATTAGAACCTTAAATCCACCGTTAACCTCACCAAGGGTGTAGGGTTCCTTAACCGTTAGCCCATTGAACCTAATGTAATTAGTTACAAGTCCCCTTCTTCCAATATCCTCATAGCTACCGTATTCAAAACCACTAAGTACCTTACCGTCACTCTTCACTAAGGCTAAGAGGGAGGTTAAACCCCTATGCCTAGTCTCAATGGGTGCCGTCCTGGCTATTGTTACGAAACCCCCGTAATCCATGTCGCTCACCACTAGTGAAACCCCCGTAACAATGTTCTTCTCACCGTAAAGGCTCCATGCACCATTACTTCTCCTAGCCTCAAGCCTAGTTGATGCCACATCACTACCACCCTGGGGTTCAGTGGAGGCTATCCCAATGAAGCCAACACCCTTAATAACCCTGGGTAACGCCTCCTCCTTAACCTCCTCTCTCCCATACCTTTGAACAATAAACGGCCAGGCAGTGTTAAGTAAGTAGAAGACTGGGGTTGCTAAGGAGGGGTCCGCATAGGCCAATTCCTCCGTGGCTAAGGCACTCATGGTGAATGTGCCATCCTGCCCACCATACCTTGAATCAAAGGGCACGCCTAATAAGCCTGATTCACTCATCCTCCTAACTATGTTAATTAATGGGTACTTACCGTCATCCACCAAAGCCCAGTTTGGTTTAACATACCTCTCAGTGAACTCAACCACACTCCTCCTGAATAACTCCTCCTCCTGACTGAGATTAAAGTCCATTTCACCTAGACTACCTCAGGGAATTTTAAAAGTAAGCCACCTTTAAGCTCAGGGTTTAATAAAGCATCATTCACCAAAGGACTATAACCCCTGAGACCTCAAGGCCTTTAAGGTGTAAGGGGATTAACTGAATTATAAGGTATGTTAGACCTTCAGTTAATGCTACTAGTATAAGCATATATGATGATGCGGGTGATTTGATTAAGAGGATTAGGTTAAAGTAATTCACTTGGATTAAGCCTACTGCTTACTTTAACCCTAAGTGCCTTAACTAAGGCATAAACCACTAGCATTACGGCTAGATTCACTATTAGGCCCAGTAGGCCAACGTACATGTCATAGAACCAGGGCAGTAATGATGAGGAGAAGCCTACTGTTATTAAGCCATAGGTAACTAAACCAGTACCCACAGCCCACCCAGCTGCTACACTGTACTTATCTAGATCGTACCAGTACATTGACAGTATTATTGCTGGTAGTGTTTGGAGAAGCCAGGCGTAGGAGAAGGTCAATAGGTAGAATATTAGGCCACTGGCAGCTGGGACTAGGGCGAATATTAGGGAAGCTATTACCATTATGAAGACTGCTACCCTACCCCAGAGAACCTGCTGTTTTTCCGTAGCCCTCTTATTTATGAAGTCTAAGTAAATGTTCCTCGTTATTAAGTTAGCCGCGCCTAGGCTTTGTAACCCAGCTGGAACCATACTCCCTATCACAATACCTGCGAAGGCCACGGCCACGAAGGTGCTTGGGAAGTAGGCGTTCAGGACTGAGGGGAAGGCTAGGCTTGAGACGCCGCTTGGGACTAGGTTCTTGGCTAAGGCCACTAGACCCATGATGGCTAGGAAGATTAACCAAACTTGGTAAAGTGGGAGGAATACTGAATTCTTCCTAATCACGTTCTCGCTTTTAGAGCCCAATAAGCCAACTAGCAGGTTAGGGAAGAGCAGCCATGATATACCACTACCGAAGGCTAACGTAATGTAACCAATCATTAGTTTGCTGGGTATTAAGTAATGGGATGGACCCAGTTGAGTGAAGATCGGGCCGAAGCCATTGAAGCGGATGCCTAATGCGATGACTACCGTAAGTATCACACCCCATAGTATGGCATCCTTTATCAGTGAACTTAAGGCAGGTCCCCTTAAGCCACTTATGGCTACGAATAGTGCAACTATTATGTAGGCTATTATGAAACTTGGAAGTACAGGGAAGCCCATGGCGTCTAAGACGTATCTAATACCAACTATCTGTAAGGCAATGTAGGGAAGCATGGCTATTATACCGGTTAATGAAATTAACAACGACAATACACCACTATCAAATCTATCCCTAACATAATCACCAGCGGTGATGTAACTACGACGTTTAGCTATCCTGTAGAATTTCGTTGCAACAATGTATAGGAACGGGTAAGATACTGAACCATAAACCACCGCGTAAAGTATGAAACCACCCAGGGAGTAGGCTGCGCCAGGTATTGATATTAATGAGTAGGCCGTATATATGTCCGCACCCATTAGGAACCACACTATGAATGCGCCAAACCTCATACCACCCAGACTCCACTCAGCTATCCTAGTGAAATCCGGTGCCCTCCACTTACTGCCAAGGAAACCAGCAACCACAGCTAATCCAACCAGTATGAAGAATATTGCGTAATCAATGGCTGCGAAAATCATGATTCACCACCCTTATCTATAATGCGGTAAACTATATAAGTTATGATTGGTTGAATAAAGACCCAGGCGAAGAGGTACCACCATAGGAATGGCCAACCACCTAACTCTGGGGATGACTTATTATACAGTGGAGCGGCGAAAACTATGAATATCCACGGCACTAGTATTAGCAATATAACTTTGATTATGTTCTTTGAGTTAACAACCATATGCTAGTTTTATTCTTGTGCTTTAAAGCATTACCCTAGTAATGCTTAAATTTATCCTACTTGGTGTTTAATAATGGCTAGTGAAGTAGGGAGTCAGCTGGCTGAATTAACATCACGCTTAGTTCAAATAGATAGTGTTAATCCACCAGGCGACGTAACCAAGGTTGTTGAGTTCATTAAGAATTGGCTTAGTGAAAGAGGGTTCTCAAGCAGTATATACGAGTATGTTAAGGGTAAGCCCAATTTAATAGCAAGAGTAGGCAAAGGTAAGCCGGTAATTATACTTAATGGCCATACTGACGTTGTACCACCAGGCGACTTAAGTAAGTGGACTTACCCACCCTTCTCAGGCAGGATTATTGAAGATAAGGTTTACGGGAGAGGTTCAACAGACATGAAGGGCGGGGTGGCCGTCATAATGATGGTCTTCGCTGAATTAGGTCCATTAATCGAGAAGAAGGGTGCTGGTTCACTGGTCTTCTCAGCTACGGCGGATGAGGAAGTGGGTGGGCATGCTGGTGTTGAGGCTTTAGTTAAGGATAACGTATTAGCCGGCGACGCAGCTATAGTTGCTGAACCCACAGGCTTTGATAAGTACTGCATAGCTGAGAAAGGGCTGAGTCAAGTGAAGCTAATTGCTAGGGGTAGGCCGGCTCACGGTAGCTTACCTTTGCTTGGGGATAACGCCATAATGAAGCTGATTAAGGCTATTGAGAAGGCTCAGGATGCTGTTAATGAAATCAACAGGGGTATTAAACTACCTCAAGACTTAATTGAAGCTATTAATAACTCATCAAGGGTTTACTTGGAGGGAGCCTTAAGGAGCGGATTAAAGTTAAGTGAGGATGATTTTAGACGCACAATAGGCTCAGTTTCCTTTAATCCAGGTGTAATTAAAGGTGGGTCTAAGGTAAACATGGTCCCAGACTACGCGGAGTTAGAATTAGACATGAGGGTACCGCCTGGTGTTTCACCAAGCAATGTCATTGATAAGTTGAGGAATACCCTAGGTGGATTAGTTGAAGTAGAGGTATTGGACACCAGTGAACCAAACTACACACCCTCAAGTGAGAGATTAATTCAACTGATACGTGAAGGCATAGGCAAGCAGGGAACTGAGGCTAAGCCAATAATAATGACCGGAGCCACTGATGGCAGGTACTTAAGGCTTAAGGGTATACCTACCGTAATATATGGACCAGGAGAATTAACATTAGCACACACTTATGATGAATACGTTACTGTGAAGGATCTGGTGAACACCTATAACACCATAAAATATACAGTGGAGAAATACTTGGGTTTAAGACAGTGAAACAAAACTTCCTGAAGTAAATAATAAAGCATCCTTAGATTTAAGGTGGGAATAAAACTAATTTAATTTTAAATTAAATTGATTTTTATTTTCATATTCTATTATCTTCTTCTTAGTGCTATTATTGCTGCTATTGCTGCTACTATAATCACTATGATTACTATGCCTATTACTAGTGTT